>JAESGO010000064.1_pt1 | contig 85304 bp, 77 predicted proteins | sample 9269701 | NCBI WGS metagenome assembly JAESGO01 (sample SAMN15720690, study PRJNA650881) | algae metagenome | isolation source: Hormoscilla sp. CMT-3BRIN-NPC48 and co-occurring heterotrophs from... | place: USA: Clark Mountains Wilderness, California | collected 2010-04-18 | reverse complement strand
ATAAAATTCAGGTAACATAATGTCTTTTTCGGTCTTGGTCACTAATCGAGACCGATATTTTTTACCATACAATGCTCTGCGCGAAGCGCAGAGCGAGTTTCGACGGGGTTGTCACCCCGTCAAATAATCCCTTTCCGCAGGCTATGTTCTACTGACTTGGCTAATGTGTTAAATCAACAAGGATTACAAAATATCTTAGAAAATCCTACAGTTGTATCAATGGCACAAGGAAGCCCAGGGGAAGCTAGCGCCCATTATGAAATGTTGTCATCTATTCCCAGTGAACTACTTACTTCCTTAGTAACCCCGCCCAATAACACCTTAGATGCTTTATCATTAGCTCTTCAAATAGACCAAACATTAGAGTTTTCCCAACAGTTGTGGTTGTTAGATTATTTGCAACATTTATGGTGGCATTCTCTCAAGCTTCCACATTTACTGAAGTCACTTTTAGCTGCGAAAGAGGCACTTTTAAAATTGGCACAACCTCGCTTGGTTTGGGAAGTTAACTTGTTAAATTTATAGAAAAAAGAGGAAGGGAAAAAAGGAAAATTTGTTGGGTAAATAATTTACGTAATAAAATAGCGTGAGTTTTTACCCACAACCCAAGCAATGTGTAAAAAAAATTGCTCACCCCTTTTTCCTCCTTTTTTCAATACAAGTGTATTGAATTCTGAAGAGGAATAACCTGAGTTATTCTCCTCAAAAGTTAATATTCAAGCTAACAATTAAGCACTTGAGGTACTCCTAATACTGGGCAGGGACAATCCTTTTCTAGTTGCTGAATTAAAGGGTGATTTATCGAGTTGCATCCCACAAAAAGTAGTACAGCAGCTTTTTGAGTCACTAAATTGAACAGGGCATGGGAAATAGAGCCAAACTGAAGATGCAATTCTAGGCAATCTTTCCATTCATCAGCTAAATATTGAGCCTGCTGTAAAACTGATGATGCTGTTGGTTTAATAAGTTCTAAAGTGGCGTTACTTTTTTGAAACTCAGGTTGTCTGAGTAAAGGAGCGTAGGTTTCAAAATTAGGTAAATTTCTCAAATTAATCAATAAATCACCACTATCAAAAGGCTGATTAATTTGAGATGTTTCCACAACATAAACAACATGAACGGTGACAGCTTTTTGAGTCACTAAACGTGTTTGATGAGCAATCCATAATGTTAAATCCAGTGCTGTATTGCTTTTGGCGGAACCATTGTAGCCAACAACTAAATTAATTGCTTCGCCCACTTGTTCATCATTAGAAATAGCACTTGCTCCTGGTAACAAGACCATCTCTTGTGTCAAGCCACTACAGTTTAAAGCACCTTCGAGGCGCATCAGCATCGGTTTAATTTTCACAGTTGTACACTCTCTTAAACACAACAGCATTAAGAGGTGGGTCAAAATTGGGATTTGATTACTAAGCTATCAAGTTGATATCCCATCAGGAGACCCCCAAGGACAACTGCTGGTAAAAGCTTGCGTCTTTGGTTCTCCTTCCAATGCCGACGGAGTTAGCTGACGGGCTAAGACTGGAAGGTGTCTTTCTCCATAGGAGATTCGCCCCAAAAATTGGTTCCTCCGCTCCAAATCCAGTTTTTGACTCAGCAAGTCTTACGCTGGTTGAATTAGGCTACCCACTTCATTATTAATGATGGTTTAGTTCACGTAATTAGTCAACCAAACTTAATTTAATAAAATACTTTTATATGATTTAAGCTGGCTTCTACCCTAGGGAGAAATTTTACCGTCAAATAACTCTTTCTTTTTAAACTTGCTTACGCAATCAGGTTTGTGGTATTTATTTTCTCCAGACTATCATGCCTAGAAAAAGCCAAGTTTTAGAAAAATCTGCTGCGACTCAACCTCAAGAACCAGAAGTAAAAGCTGTTGCTGTTGAGGATATACAAGTTTTAGAAAATGCTGACTCTTTTCCAGCAGAATCTCAAGCTAATTCAGATATTTGCATTCTCAAATTTTCGGCAGAAGTTGAAACCTTCAACTCCAAGCTATCAATGGCAATGTTAGCAGTACCAGCACGCCCTACACACCCAGCTTTAGCTAATGTACTCATAACCGCAGATGCAGGGCAAGTAACAGTTGTAGGATTTGACTTGAATTTAGGCATAAGCATCTCTTTTGATGATGTTTTAGTAGAGACACCAGGAACAATTGCACTTCCCGCTAAGTTGTTGCAAAACATAGTGTCTAGACTACCTCAAGGCAAAATTCAAGTAGAAGCTTATAACAAGCATGAAAAAAAAGGATTAGTTGTTTCGTTAGCTTCTGCTAGTGGTGAGTATCTTCTTACTGGTTCAGTAAAAGAAGAATGGGCTAATTTTCCAGAGATTAATTCAAGCATTCAATTTACTCTAAAATCTGCGTATCTAGTAGCGGCGTTACGTGGCGTTTTATTCGCAGCAGCTACTGATGAAACCAAACAAATAATTACCGGAGTTCATTTCACATTTAATGCAGAAACAATTGATGTAGCAACAACTGATAGTCATAGGTTAGCAGTAGCTTATATTGCTAATGACCATGAAAAGCTGGAAGTGGGGGGAGATGTCCTAGAATTCACCATACCTGCTGCCCAATTGCAACAACTGGAAAGGATTCTGTCTAACGGTGATGAAGAAACAGTTATTGTCCAAATTGCTGACAGCAAAATTAACTTTAGCATTGGCACAACAAAATTAACTTGTCGCTTGCTAGAAGGTCAATATCCACCTTATCAACAACTGCTGCCAACTCAATTGAAAACAGCAGTTCAAGTTGCTAGACGACCACTGATAGATGTACTAGAACGTTTAGCTGTCTTGGTCACTAAACAACCTGTACTTGTTGTTAACTTTGATCCTGTAGAACAATTAATCAAGCTAAGTGTTTCTGCCATTGATATTGGTACTGGTGTGGAAACAATAGAAGCACAGATTGAGGGTGAGAGTTTGCGAATTGGCTTGAATATTAAGTACTTGTTGGTGGGCTTGAAGAAACTGGATACAACATTAGTTCAACTGCAATTCAATGAACCTAATACGCCTATTATTATCTCTCCCATTGATAGCACCATATCAATCCTCCAGCTTTTAATGCCTGTGCAAATTCCTTAAAATTTCTACTTCCCTACCTCTCCCCATTTCTCTTTGTCATTAAAGATTACCCACTAACACAACTCTTTGTTGAGGTATTTGATGAAGTATTCAGCGTCAATTGCTATTACTTTAATTGACCCAGATTGTTAATTTTCGCTACCTGCACGTTGGGGAAGTGATTTTCAAATATATGCCATTGAAATTATTTATGTCAACGGTAAGATAGCTTTTTGTCTGCATCTTTCTCCTCTGCAATCACCGCAGATAAACCCTTTCATTCAGGGATGCAAGAGTTGTGATTGTCACACTGACTTTCCTTATTACTATTTGCCTTGTTTATCAAATTCTATTCCCCCGGCAATTGGCAGTGCTTGGGGAAGTTTGTGGAGAGTATCTGAGTGCCAAAAAGTGTTGAGAAAAGCTTATGTCGGCAACGAAGGATATTCATTAAATTGGTATTGGCGATTAACACTTAGTAGTAGAAGAGAGCCAATTCAATTACTGACAAGTAGCTAATTTTTCCTGACATAATTCTTGTGCTAAGAGAAATGATGGTTGATCCCGTCATTTCTTTTCTTGCTGTTTATTGGGATATTAACAATGAACTGCTCTACTATTTCAATCACATCTAACTTGATTAACATCATAAATTTACCTGAAGAGCAGCAGCATATAGCATCTTACAGAGTTAATCAAGTTTTACATCCAATATTACAATCATCACCTACTGATCCATTCCGCAAAGGAACCCTTGTTACCAATAAAAAATACTTTGGTATTGTCTCCAAAGTCAAGCCGAATTCGGATACTCCTATCAAAATTAGTTGGTGGGAACCTGGTTCGGAAAAGGTATCCGAACAACTATGGTATTCATGGGAACTTTTACGAGTATTAAAGATTGAACCACTACCTTTGCTAGTTCCACAAAAAACATTTTTGATTATCCCAGAAAGAACGCTTGTAGTTACTGATAATGGTGATTTAATTCAATTTACTACCACTGGGTTTTGGTTGAAAAGCATTGATGAATCTGGGTATCATCTTCTTAATCAAAATGAATATTGGCTATTTCCGCACTTGAATTTTCCAGGGATACCGTTTGCTTGCGTTAATACCTTGCCTTCAAGAGCAGCTATTGAAGCGGCTCAACGACTTAATTACTTTCAATTAAAAATAAAAGCTGATTTATGGTTAACAAGTAATAATTTTGGACAAATTCTTGAGCAGGTACATTCCCACATTATCAGCGAAACTTGTCTCAAATCAGCTTTGATAAAAAGTGAGCATTTGCTAGGAGAAGATTGGATACTAACTGATTTGCAAATAGCTTGGCAAGCTGCTTTCTCCTCTTATTTAGATGAGCAGAAACGTCTATTCGGATTATGGGGATTCAAAGTTGGTGCGCGGGTAGTCTGCTCTACTACCAAATACCAATTTAATAGTTCTTCGCCATGTGGCTACGATTATCAGTTTGGTACTGTTACTGCTCTAGAGCTAGATGCCGATAAACCTGTGGTTATTCGCTGGGAGCTAACAGAATGTACAACCAGCTATGACCAACAAGAACTTGATAATAATTCGATTAACATTGTTAACCAAATAGTAAAACTATCTGATTATGTTAGTTATGAAGTTAGTACCGATGGGAAATTATATCGGGCAATTATTGGGATAAAAGCGAAAAATATTGCTAATTATTGGAGGCGATATCTCCAAAAAGAATTAGGACTTCTCAGCCAACTATTACCTAATTACCATGCAGCCGTTGAGTATCTTGGCTCAAGTATGAAACACAAGTATTTTTATTTGGCAGAACAACCTCGTCAGAAAACTTTTAAAGCACGCTTGAGGCATTTGGAAAAGGTTGCTAGTTGGGATTTAGGAAAACGGTTTTCATGAGGCAGAGGGGCAGGGAGCAGGGGGAAGAGGAATTGGTGCAGGGTGCGGGGTGCAGGGGGAATTAATGTTTGATTAGCCAGGAGACTTTTTTGATAATTCAAATATTGTCATAAATCAATCAAATGCCATAATATAAACTTCCAAATTTTTATGGATTTTAATCGGTTGTTTCTCCATTTCCTTACCTTGATGCACGGAAATTTGCTCTTCAGAGATATCAACTTAACTCTAATTATCCCCCTGCACCCTGCACCCTGCCTCTTCATCGGCTTACGCCGAACCAGTGAGGAAGGTAATGAAACTTTGACTAATGTCGGATCTCGCACTCAACATAACCACCATTATATCGCTGACATATTACCACCAAAACCACTAGAAATTTGCGGAACTATTACAGATGACATCAACATCATTAAGAAAGCTAGCTGACGCTCAAGTAAGAAATAAAGCAGCAGGAGGAGACTTCCTTGGCTGTATAATTGGTTGGCAGATATCAACTGATATTCGCATCACCCACACAGATTTAAAAACAACTGCTATTAATTGTCAAATCCCTGAAAAATTCATCCCAGCAGCAGTCAAGCCTACCAAAGCCTTCAAAAAAGCTATAAAAAAACTTCAAGCCAGTGCCAAAGAGCAAGAATTGTTATTGCGATATATAGGTAAAAAATGTCTTGATGATGACAAAGAAATTACTGTGGGAGTAGTAGAAGAAACCGCCGACATCTCCCAGTCAACTCTCAACTATAATCAACTAGGGATAATTAAATATAGTGGAGGAATTATTGAAGCAGTAATTCCTAAGCACCAAAATTTGATTGATGAACTAGAAAAGTTATTTGACTTTTATCAGGAACATACTTCTGACGATATCCGCAAAATGCTGTTGATATTCACCTTGGAATGTGCTACTAGACTTACCCCTGGAGGTGGCAGCTATTTCGTACCTAGTATGTACACTACCTTGTTAAACTCACTCCGAAATTTCATCACTCAAATTGCTCAAAAATCCCCTAATTTTGCTAGTAAAATATTCATCTTAGAAACTTATGACTCTCCTCAGAACCAGACGGATTTAGCAGAAATTGCTACTAGCAATCTGGAAAGCGAAATTTTGGAATTAGCGACGGATTTAGATAACTTCTTAGCAGAAGCCAAAACAACAGGAAGTAAGTTTAAAAATGGCTTGACATTAAGAATGACACAAGCTCAAGAATTGAGAAGCCGCGTTCAGGCTTTTGCTAATGTTCTGAATTTTCAATCTACATTACTGGAAAATAGATTAGCGGAAGTTGAAGATGCCATTGTGGATAGAATTAATCATCGTCCCCAAACTGACCAGTAGTAGCATATGTGTTGACAATCAGACAGGGTTTTGATGCTGATTCGTTAGTGATAAAAGCCGATTGCTCAACTTGAATACGTCAATTAAATTTTCCAAAATAACTTGCCAACAACACAGAGAATCTTTCTCTAATGTGTTGTTGGCATGGTTGTACTTATTAACATTAGTGATAAATTGCTCATGATTAGCACAACAATAGTTAATAACGGTCAATCCCCCGCATCACCAACATTAAACTATCAAAAACAATTAGCTGATTTGCAAAAAGAACTTAATGCAGTTTTTCTCGAACGAGGGGAATTAATTAAGTTAATGCTCACAAGTATTATTGCCAAAGCTAACGGCTTTATGGGTGGCCCTCCAGGTACAGGAAAAACCCAGCTAACTAAAGCTGTAGTATCAGCATTTGGAGGTTTCAGTTTTTATTACCTACTTAATTCCACTACAACCCCTGATGAAATTATTGGTGCAATTGATTTAGTCGCTTTGCAAAACGGACAATTTCAAAAGGATTTAGACCGAAAGTTAGTTACAGCAGATAGTGCTATTTTTGATGAAATTTTCAAGGCTAATTCTCCCGTGTTAAATAGCACTTTGGGTATTATCCTTGACAAAGAATTTGTTAATGGCAAACAGACAGTACAATGTCCGTTAAACTCGTTATGGGGTTGCTCAAATGAACTTCCACAGGATGAAAGCTTGGCAGCATTGTGGGATAGATTAGCACTACGGTTTTGGGTTCACGATGTAGCACGACCAGCTAAAAAGATCTTGATGATGCGACGAGCTAATGTCGTTGCCACACCTAAAATTACTGTGCAATTTACCTTAACTGAACTTCAAGATATCCAGCTTGAAGCGATCGCCACACAAGTAGACGAAACAATAATTGATTGCATCCTAGATATCTCAGGCGTTTTGGAGAAAGATGGCATCACAGCTTCAACTCGCAAACATCAGCAAATCATTGATTTAATTCGATGTTATGCCTATGTGTGCGGCGATCGCCTGGTTGATGAAGAGCATTTAGAGGTGCTAGAGCATATTTTCTGGAACAAACCAGAAGAACGAGCAGTTATCAAGAAAGCTATCAAGCAATTTGGTAATCCCCTCTCGACTCAGGCGCAATCAATTTTAGAAGCGGCACTCCAAGTACAGGCACAAATCACTCCGCCCAGTGCTGGTATGAATCGCGGTCAATGGATGCGGGATATCGGCAGTATTGATATGCAATTGGGAGAAATGGAAACCAAGCTAGAAGAGATGATTGATTCGACACAGAAAGTCAAAAGAGTCAAGAAAGCACAGCAAGTCAAACAGCAAATCGCCGATATGCGTGAGCAGATTCAAACCATGATCCAAAAAGCCTATAACTTACCCAGCAAGTAGAGAGGCAGGGGAGACAAGGGGACAAGGGGACAAGGGGAGGGGGGGAGGAAGGCTTATTTCTTAATTAACCAAACTGAAGGATTGTTGATCATGGTTACTAATCCCCCTATAACCCTGTTGTAAGTTCCGTAGAGTTCCCGACCTATTTCGACATCTAAGTAATTGCATTTAACTGCAAATTCAATCCATGTTTGAGTTTCAGCAGCTTCAGATAGCTCCTGCGGAGCCGCTACGCGAACACAATCACTAAGTTTGGCTATAAAAGCTCCTTCATACCTTCTCTTTCTCCATGCTTCTGCTAAATTGGCGCAAACAGAACGCGATGATCTACGAATTTGGTCAGTTAATGAATAACGCTCTTCAACAGGAAACTTTTTGGAATATTCAAAGATTTTCATAGCTGTATCAAAAGCCATTTGATAAACTTCCAAATCCTGATGATTTTTTATTGATTCTCGCGCCATCTTTTCTACTCCTTATTGTTGGACAAGGGGAGGGGGAGATGGGGGGAGGGGGAGATTTAGAGAAGTTTAAGATATTGAGAAACTATCAAAGATTTTTTAGATGTCGCGCCATTTGTGAATGGAAGAACAACACCAGATGTATCCTTGCGCTTGTCACCCCATCCCCTTGTCCCCCCCTCCCCTTGTCCCCTTGTCCCAAATCACAATTCTCTACACACTTTCCTATCATGTACAAATTCAACCCAGATCCCAATCAACTAGCTTACGAAGTATCAAAGTGGGACGCTCTGCAATGGGAAGACTATGCAGACGCTCACCCAGAAACTCAAAAACCTATTAATACTGGAAAGGAGAAAATACCAACATTTGAGATCTTTGCCACTGAGATATTCCATAGACTTTATGCACCCGAACCAAAGCCTTTAGAGAACCCGCGTCCTGAAGATGCTTGGGCTGTGCGATCGCACTCCCTCCTTACCGAACTACCAGAATTTGATTCGCTACTAACAACGATTGTTGTTGAAGCTATCGGTGACAGCTTTAAAAAATGGCTTTTAGCAGGTGTTGGCACTACTAAATTCTCCGACCATATAGCCAAAAATTTGGCCAAACCTCGCACGCCGTTAACCAACCCTCAACCAATGCGGCAGCAAACGTTAGCACTAAAACGACAAATTAATTCACTCAGTAAAGAAGCACCAGATGCAGAACTTGACGAAAAAGATCCCCAAAAAACTGAAGAAATTAAACAACGTCTTGAGGAATTAGAACAAGAGTTGAAAAACGTCATTAATGAGGGCAAAAAAAGTGTGGTCACAGCCCAAAAGTATGCAGAACGTCTAGAGCAAACTGGCATTGGCTTAAAAGCTGTTCTGGAAGAGGCACTAGAAGCCGCACAGGAAGCGGTTGAAGATGCAGCGATAGCTTTGAGTGCCTTTGGGTGGGGTGATGGGAACGGTTTCGGTTCAAAGGGCATAAATTCGGAACAAAAAATCCAGTTGGCTAGAAGAGTTGCACAGAACAAGAAGTTGCAGGAAATAGCCAAGCTTGCCGGACGTATGAAGTTGCTTGCTGCATCTAAACAACGCACCAAAACGACTGAATTAGCGACGGAAATCTACTCAGTAACTACTGGTAACAATTTAGCTCACCTTGTCCCTTCGGAATTGATGAAGTTGGTTGTACCAGAACTTAAGCCACTGTTTATTAAAGGTTACTCGGAAAAATCGCTACTGCAATATCAACTTAAGTCTAAAGAGAAACAAGGACGTGGCCCAATTGTAGTATGCCTTGATTCTTCCGGTTCAATGTCAGGAGCAAAGGAGGAGTGGTCAAAAGCAGTAGCTATAGCATTACTCACCATTGCCAACCAACAAAAACGTACCTGTCGAATTCTACATTTCTGCGAGGATGTTTGTCGCGTTGATGATTTTCAAAAGGGTCAACTTGACCCATTAAAACTTGTCGATTGCATGGAATGTTTCTACAACGGCGGCACAAGTTGGTCAGCACCATTGGATAGCGCACTTGCAGTAATTAAATCAGAATCACATTACAAAAATGCCGACATTATTCTGATTACTGATGACCAATGCAGCGTCTCCGATACCTGGTTAGAAAGCTTTAAGCAATCTCAGAAAATATTAGATTTTAGCACCTTTGGCATTATGCTCGGCAGTTCTAATACAACAGCACTGGCACAGATTTTGGATACCGTTATAGCCATCCCTAACCTTGAGCAAGATCGAGAAATTGAAACGGTATTTGCTATTTAGAAATCAGCAGAAAATTTAAAAAATGGTTAACATCATCAGAAAAATTTGCCTGGAGTGCAAAAATGATGCCACTAATACCTACAAGTATTGGCAAGCCGAAATTGATGCTGACAACTACTATCTAACTGTAACTTGGGGAAGAATAGGGACAAGAGGACAGAGTAAAACTCATCAATGCAATAGTCTCACCGATGCCCACGACAAACTATCACAATTAATTCGAGCAAAATTAGCTAAAGGATACGAAGAATTAGTACAACAAAACCCCATCCCCAAAAATGAAAAAAGTATCAATACTGGGAGAACTAAAACAATCGAATTAAGTCAAATAAATGCAGCATTATTGCTTATTGAAGCTATGCGCCCCTACGTCAAAAATGGCAATTTTACCAAATCGAGTTACGCACAAATGTTAAATGATTTCGACGAATTAGCACCATTTTTGAATATTAAACTAGATCCGTGCAGTGCGTTTAGAGATATCGAAAGCTTGGAACAAGCTAAAGAAAAACTCTTGCTCCTCCAAAACTATACCCAGTAGCTCAATAGTTATTAACTTGAGGGGCTAGATGTGTTCCTCAAGTTAGTTATTTTTAGAAATAGTTATAATTTAGAAAAACTCAAGTAATTCACCAGATTAGTTAGAGCGTAAAAACCACAATAATAGTTCCCAATAGAAATTGCCAAAAAGTAGAAATCTTAACAAATGGACAGAACAATAATGCTGCCACTATTGCACGCATACCTAAAAATATTCCCCCATGAAACAAGGCGATCAGCCCTAAAACCAGCATAATCAAACTCACAATATAACCACATACTTCTAAAGTTATTTTCAAAAAATTACCAAACTGTTTTGAAGATAAAAAACTTAACATACAACGGTTCCCCCTGTAAGCAGGTACATTAAGCGACCTCAACATTTAAAAAACTGGTTTGCTTATTGCTGTTACTGTACCTCATAACAGCAGAAACTGCTGTAAGAGACAGCACTATCTGGAGACACACAATTTAGTCTTTAAGCTGTTGAAAAAACTCTGCGCTTACGCGCATATAGCGACGATAAATTTAATAATAAAACAAAAATGTCTAATCATGGTAAACACAACAGATGAAATAGATGAGCGATGGCTGACACCAGAAGAAGCTGTAGAAATAGGTAATTTGTCTATCAGTCCACACACACTCCGCAGCTATCCTAGTCGCAGTGAATCGAAAGAATCAGCCGAGGAAAAATTTCAAAAAGTTGGGCTATTGTTTAATCGAGAACTTTGGCGACAAAACCAACCCTTTCTCAAGCTAATAACTGCGCCCAATGAAGTAACTGATTTACCAGATAAAGACGACGATGAAAATGATAATAATGAAGATGAAGTTGAGTCAGAAGCTACTAACAATGAAATCAATGAGTCCAATAGTGCCACTCAGGAAAATCCCAAAGAACTAACTTTTGATAACTGCAAGATTATTATCCAAATTGTACTCTATCCTAGTAGTGCAGAAAACGATAACTCTTCTGAAGGATTACTAAATCGTGATGTCCTCATTTCAGTAGGAAATGAAGGTGATTTTCCGTTGGGTAGAAAAGTACATTTGAGCGATATTACAGAAAATTTACCATCAGTAATAACTGAAATGTTGTCAGAGCTAAAGCAATCAATGCCTGCCAGAAACGTGCGACAACTGCTACGCAACTCCCAAACCAATAAGAAGCCAACTCGCCTACATTCTCAATCATCTCTGACAAAACCAAGTATTTCTCAACCAGATACAGTACCACTAAAAAGCACTATTCAACTTTCATTGTTTTAGCTACTAGGAGAAAAAGTCAATGCTTTGTTCATTAGAAGGTCAAGTTTTTCCTGTAGAAGATAATATTGCTCAAGATGATGAGAAGCTGAAAGATTTTTTGCGACCACATATTCCTAATATCGAATCAGCACAAATATTTAGAAATGCCGATAAACCTGTCGAGATTATCCTCAAAGCAGGTACAAAAGGTGCGAGTAAACCAATACAAGCATTAATCTCCTCACCGGAAGAAATTAATCCAGCCGTAGCAATGAATTGGGTGCTACAAAATCTGGAAAGAAAAGGTGAACTGCATCCTTTAACTTTAGCATCAATGTATCCTCAAATAGCTAATGCGATCGCGACTGGTGAAGAACAACTGAAGCTGTTTCAAAATAGCCTGCAAGCCTTACAAAATGCTACTACCTCTGCAAGTATTGTTACTCCACTAGGTTTTTAGTGTAATCGCTATGCAACATCTACTTTCTTTAACGAAATCCCTAGATAAGTTGCGTTTTTCGCTACCAAATCTCTTACCTGCATCGGGGCTAGAAAACCTGAATAGATGGCACACACCATCAGCTTTATTGTACCTTTATCAAGAGTTTTTTCCAGAAAACTGGTACGCCTCTAGTAGTAGCTTATATCCTCAAGAACCAGATATTCACAGCCCCAGAGAATTAGAATTTATCAACAACGTTAACCAACAACTTTTTCCACTTGATGAATGGGATTTAGAATTAGCTAATTCTCAAGAACAATACCTAGACCGTATTCCAGTTCCAGCATTAGGAATAGATTGGGCATATTGCTTATCTAATGAAGAAATGTCTCTTGATGAGTTAGAAGTTCCCTTGCAATTATTACTGCCATTAACCGACTGTGGAAATTATGCTTGTATTTCTTTAGGTGCAAATCAATGGTACACAGATGTTTGGGAGATTAATCTTCAACAATTACCATCACGTTCGTGTATTGATGAAAATCTCCTCAACTCCTTATGCGCGGTATATGGAGAACCAATAACTTTTCTCTTGGAAGTCCTTAATGTACTTGACTACAACACTAACAATCCTTTACTAGATTTCAGTCATGAAACGGAAGAAGCTAAATGGTTTGATTGGAATCCTGAAAATTTACGTACTTTAGCACAAGCTTATCAAGAAGTACCACCAATATTGGAGCGAGTATTTGCATTGTTTGAATGGCTTGAAACTGACAATAGTAACTTTCATCAAATTCTACAGATATGGAACAACTCAGTGCGGAAGTTTTGAGAGAAGTATTACTTGCATCTCCTCGTCCACTTCAGTCGATTAAAGCCGAGTTATTGCTATTAGATGGATTGTACTTACTACATTACCGCGATGGTGATGCTGATCAATACAAATTTCTCTCACCCGACTCAGTACGTGCAGCTTTTGAACATGAGGTAATTGATTCAGGTTGGATTAATTGCAAGATACAACGTTGGGGTAGTAGTACAAAAGGAAACTGGGTAGTGTTATTTGTAGAACCACAAAAACATCGTTTGGATTTAGGTGAGTTAGGTATTGTAACTACTGCACTTCCAGGTTTAGTGTTTTTTGGCTTAGGTAAGTCTTATTGGGTTTGGGCTGTCAATAGCAAGAAGTTTAACAGCCAAGATATTACCTACCACGCTCCATTACCCAATGTTTATGAGAAAAACGGTGCGATTTGTTGGGGTAGTGTTCATCCTCCAGATTGTACTACTCAAACAATTAATACTGCTTGGCAAATGTTTATTGAAAGTACCTTTAATTCTCATCTATGTCAGGGTAAATCTGTCAAAGAGAAATCAGATGTGAGAAAGATGCTGATTAAAGGTGCGGCTAAATATCCCGTTAAAGATTTAGTTGGCTACAGCTTAGTCTATCGCTACAACAGCACTTTAACTATTGATGAGTTAGTTACTACTCTTCTGAAACAATGAATAAGCCTTTATGTAATCACATCATTGCCACCCAACCATTACCACCCATTAATGCTTATTTGAAAGAATATATTCTAGCTGGTAATGGAGTTTTTCTTAGGGCTGTACGGCCAGAGTTGCAGGCATTAATTCCCATAGTTGAAACTGAAATTACTGGATTGCCTACACTTACGCCAACGGTAAAGTTATCTTATCCTCAAGTTCCTCAATCAATTGTTTTAAAGCTTTGGCAACACTCAATTTTGGCACGAAATCAATTAGGTTCACCTGTTGAAATTCTCTTTTATTTGCAGTGGAAAAGCAATCATTGGCAATATACAATTCCACCGCAAGAACAAGATATTACTCGCTGCACTCCTGTTGATACGGGTTTTGGTTCTGATTATGCTCAGGCTTGCATTGAATTACATAGTCATCATGCGTTGACTGCACAATTTAGTGACGAAGATGATGTAGCAGAACAACAATTTAGAATCTATGCAGTTTTGGGAGAAATTTTCTCTGGTACTCCCACGCTTTGTGTGCGCGTAGGTATCTATGGGCATCATTATCTCATTCCTGCTAGTTGGATATTTAATTTGCCGTCTTTTATCAAAGATGAATATTTCTCATGATGAATTTAGATACAAGTTACTCACAATCAACGCCACTATTACTCAAAAGTTGGCAAAAACTCAAAATTATTTTAGTGGGTTGTGGTGGGACTGGTTCTGCTGTTGCTAGTTCTATCGCTCGTATTGCTTATGTTTTGCAAGAGATGGGTAAGGAAGTAGCAATTATATTTGTAGATTTTGATGTTGTTGAACTGCATAATATTCCTCGCCAAAACTTCTGTAGGGCAGAAATTGGATTACCCAAGGCGCAGACTTTGGCTTTGAGGTATAGTGCTGCTTGGGGAGTTGATATATCAGCTATAAGCGATCGCTTTTACCCAGAATTAGCTGATTCTAGATACGAACAGTTGACGGTAATTGTTGGTGCTGTAGATAACGCTGAAGCTAGGCGTAGTATTTCTGGGGCGCTTGACAATAATAGGGATAATTCTTCGGTTTGGTGGTTAGATGCAGGTAACAGCTTTTCTTCGGGACAGGTATTATTAGGTTGTACTAATAATCCTGATGTTGTAGCCCAGTATGCTTTTAATAGTAGCAATCTAGCCAGTGTATTACCTTCCCCTTCTTTGGTACATCCAGAGTTATTGATTCCGTTACCGGAGTCGGATTCTTCCTCAAAATTGTCTTGTGCGGAAATAGTGATGATGAATGCACAAAGTTTGATGGTTAATCAAAGAATTGCTGTTGAGGTTGGTGATTATCTTTTACGGCTTCTTATTAGTAAGAATTTGCGGCGGTTTGCTACTTACTTTGATTTAGCTACAGGAACTGCACACTCCAAGTATATCTGTTCACAGGCAATAGATGTTTATAAGTACAAGTTAAAGGGTTAAAGAAGCAGGGGGGCAGGGAGCAGGGAGCAGGGAGCAGGGGGAGTAAAAAATCTTCACAAAAATCAAATGTTAAAACCTCAAATAAAGCTATTAAAGCAAGCACTTCGAGAATTACCATCATTTTGGCAGGTAATTCCAGTTCGAGGTAAACGTCCCATCGAAAAAGCTTGGAATCAAAAACCTTATACGCCTGCTCAACTATTCGAGCAACTTGAAGATTTTAATTGCACTGGTATTGGATTACTGACTGGTACTCCGATTGATAGAGAAGGCAATCTTGTCATCGCGGTAGATCAAGATGGTTGGGCGGCTTCAATTGTGTTGAATCAGCTAGCTAATGGCTATTTACCACCAACTTTGACTTTCACTTCCACTAAGCCTGGGCGCTGTCAACGCTTGTATAAGGTTTCACCAGACTGTAATTTACGTACACGTTGCCTTGCAGGTGGGTTGGAAATTAGATGTTCTGGTTTGATGTCTGTTTTACCGCCTTCTGTTCATCCAGAAACTCAATGTCCTTATCAATGGCTTCCTCAATGTCATCCTCTTGAGTGTGAAATAGCTTTAGCCCCTGATTGGCTGATTGGGTTGATGGCAGAAAGTGAACAGAAGGTTGATACGTATCAAAGGTGTCCTCAACCACCAATTCCTAATTCTACTAATTGCTCTCAATCTCACGCTAATTACAGAAAGATAGTTTTGGGGTTGCAACAATTACATCCATCTAGGGCTGATGAATATCATGAATGGATTCGCATTGGACTAGCGTTGCGCTCTGTTGGCGATGATTTATTGCCGCTATGGGATTGGTGGAGCCAGCAAAGTCCTAAGTACAACACGGGTGAATGCGCTCGAGTTTGGAATTATTTCAAGCCTCATTGCATCACTCTAGGTACGTTGTTTTACTTGGCTAAGATTGATAGTGCGAATTGTTAAGTCAGCAACAAATAACCACCCTTGCAGGTAGTACGATTTGTGCCTTATTAACAGAAACGCAATGGATAGTACAAATGTTATAGCATCAAATACTCTAACTCAAGAAGAACAAGAAGATCTCAATAATTGGTATGACAAACAACAAGTAGAATACTTAAAAAAAATTGCAGAACCTGAATCTATAGAATCGCAAGAATTAGACTATTACGCTGCTATGTACGGAAGTTGGGAAGCAGAAAAAGATTACTACTCACACGCTCATATGCAATGTGACCGATACGCCTATTGAATTAGCCTAAGTTGTAACTATTTCATAAAAGTTACAACGCTGTATTGCCATAAAAATTTAATGCCTAAAACTATGATACCTACAGAAATTAAGATTCAACCTACCAATGAAAACATTAACCAACTTACTCTCGTTCAGCTATCAACAGCAGCCAGTGAACTATGGGAAGCAATTGAACAATGTTCAGATGAAACAGAGCTTGAAAAGCTGTTGTATCAACAATTTGAACTGCAAGATTGGACTGAGCATAAAGTCGATGCTCTCGCTTTTGTCTATGACCAGCTTAAAACTGACCTGGAAGCATGGTTAGCCAGACTAGAAGCAGTAACTAAATTACACCTAACTGTGGTGGAAAAACGACGTAACCAGCTAGGGAAACTTAAAGAATACCTTTTACGCTTGCATAATTTGGGATTATTAGCAGAAAAAGTAATTGGAAAAGAAAGACGCATTCAATTTGTCAAGAATTCACGTCCTAATGTAACAGTAGATGAAGCAGCTTGTCCTGCTGAATTCCTTGAGATCAAGTACATTCCCCTTAAAGAGAAAATTATAGCAGCCCATGTATCAGGACAAGATATATCACAATTTGCTGAGGTGACAACCGGAAAGCACGTCCGCTTCTATTTTGAGAAAACAGGTAACAAGCAGAAGAAATAAACAACAGAGATCGCGTGGGGAAGTTGTGCGGCTCTTCCCCATATTTATTAATAGGAAAGTCAACGATGCAAGTTCATAAAACTACAGTAGTTAAAGTTAATCCTAATTCATTACGTTGTTGAAGAGCGTGATTGGGTGGAACGGGAAGTTCCTGAATTGTGCGATCGCTTACCTAATCAAAATCTTTGGATAGGGTGTGACTGGCATCATTATTACTGTGGATTAAAACATGGGAGAATCAGGTATAAACCAGTATCTGAAAATCCTTTTTATATCCTTGGTTATCAAGAAAGCTCTCCTACCTATGAAAATCATCATTAGATAATTATCAGAATTTAGTTTTCCAGTTTATTTTTTTAATATCACCTCTGCTCTAAGTAGAGGTTTATTTTTTCACTATATAGCTCTTGAAAATATATACGATTTCCATTAATCCATAATTTTATTTATTATAAATTTAATTTTGTTAAAGTTAATCTCCTATCCCACCTAAATCATGATTAACTTGTTGAGTATGAGATTTATTTGAACTACAGTTAATATTTAAAAATTTATCTTGTTCAGTAGAGGTAACTTTGTTAATTGCAGGTGATTGTCCCCGTGCGCCCATCCAAATCACTCCTCGATTACCAACACGATCGATAATTTGAATAGTGTCATCCTGGCGATCGCCAATTACTTTATATTTATTACCCTCACCAAAACACCCTACAGCAATATGAGGATCGCTTGACTTCCCTAAACTTCGAGTTGCTGCTTCTAACATTTTCGCTTCCCATAAGGGACGCTGAAATAATGGTGCAGAATTATTACTAATAGATGATGACTTAGTAGCAAGTTCAGCACTTACTTTATTAATGGTTTTCGCCAAAGAATCAGTAATTGCTTGGGCGTGTCCTTCTGGTAAAGAGTTTTGAATTTCCCATCCATACTGACTATGACAAGCAACAAACACTATCGAAGCTGAATTATCCCCTTTAGGAGAAACTGTAAAACTGATAGTGTTATGATTCACATCCAGTTCCCGCTTGTAGATATATTGCCCCCCTTCAATAGTAGATGTTCCTCTTAACCTCATTAATTCGTTCAACTTCTCAGCAATAAGAACACCTTGTTCAAGATCTGCCTGAGTTTGAGATATCGGCGGTTGAGTAATTAATTCGGGAAAAGGAACAATCTTGCCGTCAATATAATCACCCAATGGTTCCATCTTTAATCCCCAAACTTCTTTTTTATTCTGAAAATTTAAAAGCTCTTTTTCGCTATGCTTCTCTTGATCTGCCCATTGTTTTCTGTATTGTAGGTCATTAATCATACTTGGGGTAATACGGTACTGCTGCCCTACCCTAAAAGCTACTTGCAGGTTGTGTGTTGTTGCGATGGCAATATCTCCTTCCTTAAACCCATAAACTTTATATGGCTCATAAGTACGGGTAGTGTGGCATCTACCGTAACCGCGCATGGCATCAATACAGGTATTTACGGGCAATAAATTGGGTTCCCCATGTAGTTTCAAAGGAAACACCATTGGGATAGGTTTACCTGATATATGGATGTTTGAGTTATTTATTAAGTCGTTATTTAGATTTGATAGAGATTGTGAATTGCTGACAAGCTGTTTATGCCTCTGAATGAGTTGTTGTGCTGCGGCAATTACCTCTGGTGCAATAGCATCATTAAACTGAGGTGAATAATGTGGATACTTTTGGTGACTATTTAAAATTAACAGTAATTGTGGATCGCTGCTGGCTAGCGCACGTTTATCAGCTTCATTCAATTTTTCCAACAGTATACTTATTTCTGTATCTGAGCGGTGCTGCTGTAAATACCATGTTCCCAAATCTTGTTTTTTTATTGAAAAAGAATTAGCTAACTCTATAAATACAGATGACGGCGTGTATGTATTTATGGTGTTGGCGATCGCCAAATTAGAAACTTCTTTTTTTTCTCTGAAACCAGTTACAGACGAAGTAACAATATTATCCAAATCAACAGTAGTCATATCAACTTTTTGTTGCTGTGGAGTAACTACTAAATCTTGCTGCCCTACTGTTTGTGTAACTGTTTCATAATAAGTAGTAATCAATTCATGCAACTCTGACAAAGGTATAGCCAGATAAATTTCTTTTTCACCGTTTTGCATTTCCTCATTTTTATAAGGAAAATGCAAAGTTTGTTCAATTATCTCTGTCCGCTTATCGTTCATTCCTGCTAAATCAACACAGTAATAATATTCATATATCTCTCCTGTTTGATTTCGCTGTAGAAAACATTTACAACCAAATCTATCTATAATTTCTTCAGTTATTTTGTGTATATGATTGCTGAAATTATTTTTAATATCTTCTAATAAAATTACCGATGCTTCTGGAACATAGCTACTATTTAAATACTGTACATTTAAATCTGGTACTATATAATTAGGCTCAAATACCTGTATATTTTGCTCGTAGTCTTCAAATAACTTAAAAAAGTTACTGTCTAACCCTATCTGGATAGCATCATCAAAATCAACAAACAATGATGGTGTCTGATACTTTTCTGCTAAAATTGGTTGTAATTGTCTAATTATTTGAAATTTTACTTTTTCTAACTCTTCTGTTTCCAAATTATCCCGCGTCCACTCTAGAGGATATTTGACAGTTTGAGGATCTACCTCAACAGTTGCATAATTAGCCAGAGCATAACTAGCAGTCATTTTCAATTTCGCACCATCAACTTGTACTCCAGCAGCATCTAATACTGAACATAATTGCTCAAAGCTTTCTTTTTCAATGATTCCCAGTTTTTTACTATTAATCATCACAAATCCTGTTAGCTTAGTCGCATCGTCTTTTTGGGGTTGAGTAAGAACAGTAATATCAACTTCTTGACCTTGCCACTCAACATCCTTATAGGCATATCTTGATGTGTGAGTTACTTTTAGTTGATTCCCTTTTTTCGATGTTAGTTGTAAAACCGAACTTTCTCCTGAAATAATAGTAGCTGTTGCTCTTGTGCCTACAGGTAATTGGGCAGACTCGTCACCAATAGCGCCTAGCCTTTTTCCTGAAGCAATTATCCATCGTTGTACCTTACCAGTTTCTATATTAGGTAAAAGTTCTACAGCTATATCAACTTTTTCCTGATTCCATTGTTTACTTTTCCACTCATTTAAATTTTTTTGAGTACCTACAACTGTCAAATTAGTAAATTGCAATTGCTCTAAGCGTGAAACTATTTGTTTATTAAAAATGGCAAAAGCTGCACCAGTGAAGTTTTTACGTTCAATATCAATCCTTTCTTCTTTAGTCTTTTTAGGATCGTTATATTGCTGCGTAGACATCTCCCACATTGCTGCTGCTATAAACTGCTTTTGATGTTCGGGAATACTGGTATATAACTCCTCAGCTTTTTTAGCTAGCATCCTCACCACTGCTTCTTCATGCTTCTTGCTATACCCAGGAATTATTTCTATATTTAATGTCTTGAGATCGAGATAATTATTTTTTTTCTGAATACCTGCTACAGCTTGAAGAATTTCATAATTTTCACGATGCGATTTATCGGTAAGATATCCAATTTGCTTTCTTAAGGGTGCTTTTCCATCTTCTTTCATCTGCACCTTTCCGGTAGATAAATCAATAGTAGCAGCAGTAACCTTCCACCTACCATTGTTATCGTCTTTAATTAACATGACATTATCTAATTGGTTTAAATTAAATAATTGAGGATGCCTTAATTGTTCTTGGGTTAAAGCAATTTTTAATTGATTACCCTTAGTTGATGTCGCTATCAATTTTAAATAGGGTTTATTTTCCATCAAATTTATTTCTTGATGAATTTGAGATAATTCCAATGCCAGTTGATTATATTCATTTCTCAAGGCTTTGGCTGTCTCTTTTTGGGGTTCTGTAGATTCTATGCCTTTAAATAAATTCTGAAAATGTGAGATGCGACGAGGTATTAGGGAACTTTCTTTGAAGACACTATTAGTAGCTTGTACTAATGAATCAATAATTCCATGAGTATTACTCTCAATTGCTTTTTTTAGATAAACTTGTTCAAGTTTCCTATCCCTTAACCAATAAACTGGTTGTTGACAAACAGCCTCGCAAAATTCTAACACTGCCACATTAGAGCGGTTAGCACTTTTACCAGATTGCACTTCTATTTCTAGTTGGTTAGCTAAGATACCAACAACATCTTTAAAAACACTCTGCGCGATCGCAATATTGTTATTACATTCTGCTGGTGTTAAAGGATTATTTTGGTATTGCTCCGAGATAAACCTTGAATGTAACGACGCTAATTTTTTTAACCTATCATCATTTAAAACATTACATTCTTCGGGAACTGATGATAAAAATTGAGAATTTTCAATTAAACTTTGAGATAACTTAGACAAAAACCGCTCTTTTTCCGCATCAGGGATTACCCGACACTCGCTCTCTAAAGCGATCGCCTTCATAGTATAGTTCGCCACCAAGCCTACTTTATTGTCCATCGCCGCCAGGGCAATCTCCTCAAAGGTCATTCCTTGATATTTAGCTTTCGGCGGCGTTAGCGTCTCTAAATATCTATTCTCCGGTTGATTACGTCTAATTATTTCAGCAGCCATATTGGGATACTGAGAAGCAGGAGCAAATATTGGTTCGTCGCCATCTTTATCAATCTTGAGTTGCATAGCACTTTGAGGGTGCAACAAAATAGAGGCGCTACGCATTGGATTTAAAGGATCGTCTTTAATGTGGCGGTTAGTTAATACCGCCATGACATTAGAACTGCTAACTGGCGGACGGTATACAATCACAGATTCTCTATCAGGTAAGTGAGGAATACACACTTCGTCAACAGCTAATACCCGACAACTCAAAGCCATTGCCGACTCAAATTTCAAAAATCGCCCTAAAGCACAATCTCTCAATTGCTCTTGATAATGCTCCCCCAAAATTTTCATAATTCTGGGCATTTCTAAAATTTGTACATGACCTGCTAAATCTGCCTTGAGCAATGTCACAACTTTTTCATCATCTATTTCTGTACTTAAATCAGTTAAAGCTTCATCCAGTGCTTGAGCATCTGTAACATCAAGTAACGGTTCTAGTTGTTTCTTCAGCTTATATTTGTTTCTAGCTTCACTTTGCCTGATATAGTCCAAAGCTATCTTGCGAGGATCGCCCAACATATCTCTCAATTCTCTAAGGCGCATTTCTAGACGCGGCTGGAGATCGGGAAACGCAGCTTCACCCACTGCATTTAGCAATTGAGCGCCTGTTGATGAGGCGTGTAGATGAGCATCTTTAGTTTTACCGATCGCCATAGTCAATACATACTCCCCTGGCTGCAAGGCATTGCCAACTTGAAGGGGTTTTTTAGTAACAGCATCAAGTATCCCTAAAGAGTTGTCTTTGTTCTTGCGTCCTTTGAGTTGGTCAGTAGAGATAATTAGCTCCGGTGCTTCAGTATCGGGAAAATATTGAGCTAAACCTACTTTCAAGTCTAAAGGAGCCATCGTTCCTTTAAGAAACTGATTGGCAGAACAGTTTGCTTGCTTTTTAATACCAGCACGAAATTGGAATTGAGTATTAGCTGCATTTCCCAACGCAGAATGAAGGCGGTTGTCAATCCTGCCATCGCCTTCACCTACCAGTTGCAAAGCAAGATCGCGGGAAAGGCGATCGCGCACCTGCTCTGTCACGGGATCTCGTATAGCCCCATTTTCACCTGTTTGCCAATCCACCACCAATACTTTGATATTGGACAACTCCTCTAGGTACTCCAACGGCGTGAAAAAGTTGGAACCGTAAGCTGCACCTAAAGATGGCTCGTCCATCATCTCATCCCGCAACTTTTCTGACATGAAAAAAAAGCGATCATGGTGAGAAAACTCCAGCGATAACCCTTGATGCTGCCTCAAATCTTCTGATGTTGTCATTCCCTCATATACTCTGCCCACTGCATAAGTAGCACTAGGACAAAAATATTCTGCTAGACAAGTAATCTCTTCTGCAATTACTTCTCCATTTACTAAAATTGGTTTTCCTGTTTTAGTACAGAAATGTGTCAATTTAATTGCCATAAAATTAGCTACTATAAAAAGAGTGAGTCGAGTCGAAGGATAATTTTTAATGATCGTAGATCGAAGTTTGTTCCGCAGTTGGAGTGATGCTGGAGAGTTATTGACTTCCGGTGATTTAGAATTGGACAATGTAGCTCATCAGTATGATTTCGGTAATGATGAAAGTTTAATTGAACAAAAAAAGCAACGAACAATTAGAGATGTTGAATATCTACAAATGTGGAAAGCTTATGAAGCATTTTCAATCGCAAATTGCCTAGAGAAAGAGCAGGAATCAGAGTGTTTGTTTTAAAAATGTCCTACCGATAATCACAGCAATTTCGAGTATCCTTAAAACAACTATTCAAAAATATCCGAAAAATAATTAGTATGTAAGCAATATCTCATCTAAGCTGCTTACTCTATGCGTTACGCGCTATTTCTTATCCCTGGGGGAGATGAAGGCGCAAACGTATGTATCTATTTTAAAATCTGTAAAAATTACTTTTCGGATATGTTTTCAATCACTCGGTACGACGAGCGTGATGTTTGGGATAATTGTAATTAGTCAATGATCAACGGTAGTTGCAACTTTGGCTAAAGTATTCTAGAAAGTTATACTTTTTCAGCCATATTTACAGAATCAGTAACATTTGTAGCATTTTGGGCTACCAGTCTCAAGCGGGACACTTTGGACTGCTTATATTTCCCCCTGCCCCCTGCCATTACGGTTGTCCAGTCTTCAGTTAGTAGCCGTATTTTGCTGGCGCTCCATTGTAACCACTCGTGCCTCCTCCCAACCTCTGAGATAATCTTCATTTTGCAATTTGGGTGCCATGAGTTGAAAAAAATCTGCCCAACCTTTGCAGTAGTTAGTAAGGTTGATCTGACGTTTTACAGTTCTTTTTTCAGTTGTTAAAGTCATTGTTCTGGAAAAGTAATAGCTTGTACAAAGTTCTTAATTGCATCTAACCCAACATTCCAGTTAGATGCTTAGGTGCGAACTTTTATTGAATGAAAAATCTAATTTTTTCCAAGCTAACATTCAAAATACCTGGGTTTATCTGTCCAAAGAGTTAGTTGAATAGAAAAAATAAATTATCCCAAAGCCAGAGTAATTATATTTAAGAAACTAGCAATCAATACTAAGCAACTAACAAAATTTTTTGTTTAGGCAAACTGTGAAAGCAGAGGAAGATGGGAAAGAAATACGCTATCCCTTCTTGGATTGGCAGTAACATTTCGCTCAAACTCAAAGTGCGATCGCATAATTACGCAGCAACCTGCTATTGGCGACAGATGCAACCTCTCAATTAATCCCAAAATAAATATTAAATTCACAAATATATTATAGCTTTTAGGGTAAAATCTAATCTTTTAGGGCAAATCTTGGTAAACTGCAAATCATAAGCATATTTACTTATCTGTCTTACTCCACTGAGGAAATTGCGACGCAAGTGTGAAAATTTTTCACACTTGTCTAAACTCACTTTTGCAGTCTATATGCCTTTACCCGTAACCAAGAGTTCGCGCTTTGACAAAACTCTCGTTAAAAAATTTCCCTAGCCTTACGGCTAAAAAAGCGTGAAATTCTAGTTGATTGAGGGATTATCATGCTTAACCAAGTAGCACTAATGGGCAATCTCGCCACCAGCCCTCGCCAAGATTTGTTACCGTCCGGCACAGCTAAAACTTCCTTTCTCATAGCAGTCAATGAGTTCTATACCGATCACAGTGGCGAACAACAGGAGAAAGCACTGTTTTTCTGGGTTGAAGCTTTTGGTAGACAGGCAGTAAACGCCAACTCTTATTTAGTGCAAGGACAGAAAGTGGCGATTAGCGGTTCTTTAGCAGGAGGAAACATCCGTATGCAGGATGGCTCTTACAAGAACTGTACGGTAATTCGTGCCTCAAGTATTGAGTATCTGCAAAAACCTGCCAATGCCTCTGCCAACAGGGATCTGCAAGAAGACAGCGTATACTAATCCACCGAAGCGCGATCTTCTGTCTTCACAATTATCTTCAGATAACAGCGAATTGTATTGCCCCCGCGTGGGGCTTTTTTTTCAATATTTTTCTGTGAAGACCCAACATATTAATCTGCTAGCGCAGAGAAAAGAGTAGAAAAATACGACCGCCGTAAGAGTAGGCGATCGCAGTTAATTACCTAAATCAATTATGACGTACCTATCGGGATATACAGGTGAACGCATCTTAGCTGATTCCCTACTAGCAGCAGGATGTAAGCCAGTTTTGTTTAATTCGATTACATTAATCGAAACAGCCTGTTCCTTTGAAATAGGAGTGAACAGGTTCATTAAAGCCTTACCCGCTTTTTTATATCAGTATGGACATTTGCTAAAAAATCAACCTCTCGATTTAGCAAATATTCCCGATCGCCAAATTAACTACATACTGAACTTATTCCATTGGTATAAAATTCCAGCCAGCATTATTATAGATTGGATATTTGGCTGCGATTGTATATTCAATTATCACGGCTATATTCTTGGCTTTGATAGCACTACCAGAAAAAGTGCTGTCCTAGAAAAATCCCTAAAAGCATATCAAGGTAAACTAAAACCTTTGTGGCAAGAAATTGGACTTGATTATTTTGCGATTGCATTTGTGAAATCCTCATCACCCCCACCTAGAGAAAAAATCAAACCAGTTCTCAGCCAAGTAATTAAAGGCAAATGCGATTTGATTGAAATTTAGTTAAAACAAAGACCTCCAATTGCTGGCAGGGCTACTTCATTGTGACGAGAGAAAATAATTTGGGTAGGATTGCTTGTAAAAGAGTGGAAAAATTCGATAAATTCCTCCCCCTGCTCCCTGCTCCCCAAATTTTCTTTGACGACGATGAAACAGCCCTGCCAATTGCTGGGGGTCTTAATTTTTTTGAAACTTTGATGACTAAAACTTGCAGCCCTTGCGGGCGATTACAGGCGAATCAACAATTATTTCGAAAAGCCAAAATGTTGTTTACTATAGCCCGTTTAATCATTAACGTCATTCTCGCCATTGTATATGGAATCTTCTTAACTTTATTTGCCAGTAAGTCACAAATGGCTCAAATAAAGCAGCAAAATGCTACCCGCCGTTACGCTCAAACTTCTTCTCCCACAGTTAGCGATGTGGCAGCAAAACCACAATCAGCACCAGGCGCAGTGCTACCAAATGAACTTCCCGATCCTTGGGCAGAACCAACTGTTTTCAAACCTCGTAAGAAACCATGCTTCTCTTGGGTTGGAAGAATCCACGATACCGAACAACACTTACTCCCTCCAGCTTCTGAAATTAAACCAAAAACTTCTGAAAAGAAGTGCCAAAAGTCCAAATCTCAAAAAGCTGTTCAGCCTGCTAAAAAGGCTAAATCCATGACAAGTATATCCTCAACTTCTCAGCTACCCAGCGCAGCCCAACTTCAAAAGCTAAAAATTGATGAGTTAAAACAGTTGTGCGCTACCCGCAACTTGAGTGGCTTTGAAAATGCGCGACGGAAAGCGCCGTTAATCGCCTTGCTGACTACTTAGTAGACAATTTTAATGGACACAATACTATCACTTATTTTACTAAACGTAAAATAAATCAAGCTCTTATGCTTGTATTTTGCAAGCAGCATAAATCCTGTCTTCCCCTTTCGTTTCCGCTATAAATTAGCGGAAATGAAATATTTTTTTTAATATATCTATCGCCAGCTTAAGTTTAATAACAATTGGTAAGATAGTTTATAAATGAACAAATACCACACTTAATCGCCAAATATAAATGAACACACAACTAATAGTTAAACATTCCTCATTGATGCACTCTGGTCTGAAAATGGCAGAGTTTGGTAATATATCTCTGTTTCGATTTACTGACCAACTACAGTCACGGATGGAAGAACTACTAGATAGAAAAAAGTTAGATTTACTAACTGATGAAGAAGTGGCAGAACTAGCTGGTATAAGCGAATTATCCCAAATTTTTACCTTTATTAATGCCCAACTTTCCACTCAAGCTAAATGGTGTCCAATCAAACTCGACAATTTGTACGACAACGAGCAAAATACCTCTGCGAATACTGCCACTCCCCAGAATACTTAAGCCCGGATCGTTTGACTCTCGATCATTTGCTTCCACAGTCATTGGGCAGTTCTGACGATCCTGATAAATCTCTAAATGAAACTTCAATTCTTCAGCTAAACTTGTCGGTAACATGGTGATTCAACTCTCCATGCCTTAGACATCTCTAACAATTACTTGTTTTTGAGCAAAATCTAAATCTTTAATCCGTAATTGTCAGCATTCTGTTTGTCGTAACCCAGTGCCATAAAGCAATTTAACAATCAGTTGGTGAACTCCTGATCAATGATTAATAATTGCCAGAACTTCATCTCTGGTGAGAACCGTTGGTACATAACGACTTCTTTTTGCCCGTACCGTATCAACCTGTAAATCTAACTCTTGTTTGAGAACTTCCTTCGTCTAAAAAATTAAATTTTTGAGTCATGCGTATTCTATATCCTGAAAATCCATTAAATAAAACACAAGCAGATGAGCCGTATCACGAAGAGTTCACTTTCGTGCGTAGTGCTGGGTATAATCAATGTTCACTTTTTGATTTTGATGCATTGGACTTCGATGAATTCAATCCACATCCGAGAATTCAGACTGGTGAGCGAGTGCTTTACCGTGGCTGGATGCTCAACTCGCAAAAATATAAAACCTTGATCGCGCAAATCGAACACAAAGGTGGTGTACCAATAACGAACCATGATGACTACCTTCGATGTCATCATCTACCAGGTTGGTATCAACAATGCTCAAATTTCACAGCAGAGACATATTTTTTTGCGGTTGACGAAGAGTTAGAAGCAAAAGTAGAAGAACTTGGATGGGATCGCTATTTTGTAAAGGACTTTGTAAAGTCCAACACAGCTAAACTAGGTTCAATTGCAAATTCACCGTCCGAAGTCCGCAGTATTATTGAGCAAATTGCTACTTATCGAGGTTCAATTGAGGGTGGCATTGCGATACGACGTTTTGAAAACTACGCTCATAGTACAGAACGCCGATACTTTATAGTTAATGGTACACCCTACTCATCTGACTCTGAAGTTCCATCTATGGTACAAGAGATAGCCAGCATCATTAATGCACCGTTTTACTCTGTCGATGTGGTAGAAAACTCAGAAGGGAAACTGCGGCTTGTTGAGTTGGGAGATGGGCAGGTGTCAGATAAAAAGGCTTGGCCAATATTCAAATTTGTGGAGGTCATTGCAGCAAATGCCCAAACTATCCGCCTGCACACCGACCGTATGTAGATTTTTGGTTAAGATTGATCGGTTGCTAGCGGCGGGTGATTGGGAACGTTAATGGTTTCGCCTTTGTCATTGGTGGGCGATCGTCACCATTATTATCCAATTCTATAGTGGGTGACAAGACGGAAAGTTTCGGTATAATAAATAGTTATACATCGCTACTACCTGTTACCGACAGCTTTAAATTTATTCTAGAGTAAGTATCAATGCCCCGTGTTAACCCAGAAGATTTCGATCTCATCCTTCTAGAAGAAACGGTCTGGGTTTTAATTGGAGAGGTTGATTTACCAAGCTACGATTTTTCCCTTTCTCAGTTTTTTGCTTGTCGCCGCCCTTGGTATCGCTCTGAGCAGATTATAGCGATCGGGCGATTTGGGGCAGCGACAAACTACGATGAAATTTATCACCAACTTGCAGCAGATGGAATCTTTCTGATTCACTCACCAGAGCAGCATCTTCTTGCCAGCGAGTTACCGCGTTGGTATCCTTTGCTTGAAGGTCTAACACCCAAGAGTCTTTGGTTTTCAGATCCTCCTGATATTGCTGTCCTTGAACAGGCGATCGGGCTACCCCTTTTTCTCAAAGGTAGTCGTCAAACCAGTCGTCATCGGGCTGCACTTTCAATCATTCATTCGGCTGAGGACTACTATCGCGCGGTTGAAATTTACAAGAAAGACCCGATTTTGCAGTGGCAAGAACTTGTTTGCCGTGAGTTTGTCCAACTGCGCCCTGTTCCCTCAGAACCCACTGAAAAAATCCCTGCATCGTTTGAATTTCGTTCGTTCTGGTGGAGAGGTCAGTGCATTGGCGTAGGGCAATACTGGTCAACGTCCTATCATTGGAACTTAGAAGAGGAAAAAGCAGCGCTTGCGATAGCCCAAGCAGCAGCCTTGCGACTCAATTTACCATTTGTAGTGATTGACGTTGCACAGACCATTACTGGAGAATGGATTGTGATTGAATGCAACGATGCTCAGGAGAGCGGATATGCCGCCATTTCTCCTTTTGCGTTGTGGCAAAATCTGCTTGATGAGGAGCGAAAGCTTGCGGAGCCGCACCGAGATGTCTAACAATTCAAATGCAGCGGACAGTTGAAAGCCACTGGTGCTGAGTTCGAGTTTGTCTGCCACCGCTGATTTGAGCCGTTAATGGTTTCGTCTTTGTCATTGGTGGGCGATCGTCACCATTATTATCCAATTATCAGCAAAGTCTAAAATTAAACTATGCGATTGTCTGCTGTCGCAAAATTACTGAGATTTTCACGTAAACGTTGATGAATGCGTTCACGAAGTGTGCGCGAAGCGTATTCGCTCCAAAATGGCACAACAGGCAAACCCTGATTAATCGTTTCCAACGCTAAACCACTGTCAAAACTTACCAAACATTGCCGCTTTAAATCCAATAACAGCATAAACCGTTTATCTGCCCTTCTAAGACAGACGGCTGTTTCAGCCATCTCTGTAAATAAATGACATTAATTTGTCACTGTTATTTAAAAGACACTAATTTGCCTCAACGACAATAATCTGTTTCCAATGACAAATAATGTGTCACTGTACATCAATGATGAACGCTACGAACAGGATGATTCTATCAAAAAATCTCGGAAATTTTGGGTACAGGGAGGTTGGCATCCACCCCAAGAAGACCCGCGTCAATTAGGCTAAAAATCAAGATGATTTAGTTAAACCTAAAAGTCAGTTTAGCGTGATTTCACTACTTAACTTTAAGCGATCGCATTCCCAATTTTGGCTTGCGCCAAGCAGTTTGTGATGTTTTTGAGTAAAACAATAACAATGACAGCCGTACTTACTCAACCGATCGCAGACATGAATGCTGCTTTAAAAGTCTCAGAATTTTCTTTAGTAGACTTAGACGGAGAAGTTTTGGGACGTTTAAGATTTCCACCTGGAATTGCTCGTAGCGCGGTGCGAGAATTTATCAGCTATTACTGGGAACAACTAGCGGTAGTCCAACAAAATTGTGTAGGAAATGCTACTCAAACAACGGGTTGGTCAACATTGCTATTTCTGGGAACGGTAGAACTATATAAAACACTTTTAGCGGAATCAGGCGGTATTTGTCGTTCTAGTAATTTGTTGGTTGTTCGCAAGCAAAGCGCCAAACTCATGCAGCAGATCGCTGAAACTGTATCAGAAGTAGCAGTCGATGAAGCTTCACCATCCCCTATGCAGATAACAAAAGAACCAGAACAATCAGACGATTTAGCTATAGAACCAGAACCACAATGCTTAGAATCTGAGCAAATACCGCAATCAGAGCCACAACCAGAGATGGCGACTGTAGAACAACTTTTGCCACTGAGTTTAAAACAACTGCGATCGCTTGCTATTACCCACAATATTCCAGGTTACAACACATTAACAAAGAGCAGGCAGAAAGCAGAATTAGAACTTATTCCGCAATTAGTCGGTATGGTTACAACAGCAGAATTGCCGTAGCGCATTATCTCTATTCCTAATACGGAATAGAGATAATTTTTTTCACTAGACATTTATGGTTATAGTTGAGTAATTGAACCAAATTTAAATTATAGTAATAGTACATTTAATCACTGAACCAATTAAGTATCTAGCAGTGTTATTCCTGCTGATACCGACGTTTTTCTGGAGCAATCACCCAAATTGTACAAAAGCCACTTACTGCCGGACGTGGACCTAATTTAAGTACAACCTTAAGCTTTTTAGCATCCTTCAAACATTCTAAATTATCTAAATATCCGACATTCCATTCCATTAAATTTTTAGCGAGCTTTCCTTGCTTTGACTGCGCCCAACTTAACGCTTCGGCTTGTTCTGCTGTTAATTGCACTTGTTCAACATAGCCCCCCTGTAAATAAGGCGGAATAGTGATACCCATAGCAAACCCAAGCCCCAGAACTGTTAATAGTAATAGTCCTGCTGGTACTAAAGAGCCAAGAAAACGCTGGGCAGTTTGTTTTTCAGCAGCCTTAATTAAGCGTCTTGCAGATTCAGCGATCGCTAGTTCCTGCTTTTGTAGAATAACACCTTCTACTAAGTCAAAAGAATGTTGAATGCTTTGCGTCCATCCTTTAAATAATCTCTCCATAGCTTCTGGTGCTTCAGAAAGTAAAATCTCCAACCGCCCAGTAGAGATTAATAACAAAAACATGGGATCGTTAGGAGTTAGCCCGGCTGTTTCTACTAACATCAGCACCTTGTCTCGAAACTCTTTTGACTTTCCCTCTAATGCTTGTTCTAACAATGCTCTTTCTTTAGATTGCACATGAGGATTATTATTATTTCTGGGATTAACTTGAGTATTTGCCATGCCATATCCTAGCTACATTTATTAATAAGCTTGTTCGTCATCGTCACTACTCAAGTTTTGAGGAGATGAATTATTAAGTTCGTAGCTACTTGTCACTGGCTTAATTACTTCCTCAGAAAAATCTGAGTTCATTCCCGACATATTCTGATGATTGTTAGATGTAGAACTTGTTGAACTTACTTCAGTTACATCAGGACGAGTTAATACAGCAGTAGCACTACCAGCTAAATTCTCACTTACCACTGTCGAAGTTTTATGATTCTTAGGTTTCTTAGTTGTAGCTTCATTTTTTACAGGTATTCTATTTTCATTAACAAACAATTTTGTTTTATTAATTTCCGCGTAAGCATCTCTTAAAAAATTGTTAATTCTTTGCCGATTAACTACTCCAAAATCAAACTCTTTGCACTGTTTAGCTACATCAAACCTCAACCTTTCTCTATCAATCACGTCTCTTTCAAAATAAGCCAATTTCGGAAATTCAATCGTGCAGTATGGTTTGCACTTAGCCGTAACTTTTTTGAAATCTTTATCGGCATCTACTGCTGACCAATCATCCCTTAAGCCGATGTTCTTAACCAAGATATGAGGCATTCTTTTGTCATATTCCTGAATTGATTTTAGGAACAACTGCACGCTGTCGTATCCGCCAGAACATACAAACCAGTGTACAAAAGCTATGCCGTTCTGTTCGCCTAAATCAATTAGCTCATTTTTATCTATCCAACTTTTCACAAAGTTGTGTGATTGAGCAGGTAAATTAACTATTACTACTTTTTCTAATGCCCACTCAAATATTCTATCTATTTCTCTTGCATCTTTTTCATCTCCACTAAACTGAACTTTTTCACATAATCCTTGATAGACATCAGCTACATCTGGGTTACTGAAATCTGCTTCTACTGCTTGAAAGTTAAAATTTTCATCAATGCAATATTGTAGTAAAGTCCTAGAAAAAAGGGTTTTACCTGCGCCTCCCTTTTCTCCACCAACTAAATGAATAAAATGCTTAGTGTCAGATTTCATTGAATTTACTCCTCATTAGTAAGCAAAAATTATTGCCAAGATTCAGTCGTACCCCATTCCCCTATACAAATCATCGCCAACAATTTTTTTACTATCCTTATCAGTAGAAGAACTAATTAACAGTGTTGGATTATTTGATGATTCTGATAAAGGCTCTATTAAGTAGCGATCGCCAAGAATATTGTCAGTGACAACATTATTAGTAGAATCGAGTAGCACAGTATTTCTGATGCTGTGCTCTTTGAGCTTGGAAACTATCTCTACTTCAATCTGGTTTGCTTGTTTATGTAAAAGAGCGATCGCATTTTCAGCTACTTGCAGTACCTGCCTTTCGTCTGCGTGCATCTTATAAAGAGCGAACGGTAAAAAAAATGATTCCAAAGCTTGTCTGACCAATTCAACCGTGCGACGATATGGGAAAGGCGGGTTTTGGCAATAAGATGCTAAAGCTCGATCCGATGGTGATTCTAAGTTGAGATAAAAGAAGAATCTTTTATTTCGCGACATTACTCAATCCTTGTTTGACGTTCTTTGTATGCTTATGCGGCAACTGCCCCTCTACCAATTGGGTAGGTTTCAATCAATCCTTTGAATGCTCCATAGACATCGCAATAACGAATTGTATCTATTTGGGATAGCTTGGGTGGCAGATAATATTGGAACTCTTTAAGTAGAATTTCTGACCACATCACCCTGTCAGTTAAATTCCTAGATTTAAACCAACTTAATAGCTGTTGTTGAATTTGATAAGCTGCTCCACCTGCTACCAGTAACTCAGTGGCTCCTCCACTGAGATATTGCATCATAAAATCGCCTACCAACTGTATGTAGTGCTGGCTGGCATAATCCATTGCTTCAGTAATAGCAAAGCTTTTTCCACGCCCTGGCACCCAAATTTTTTTAGTGTCAGATAATACTCCCTCTAGTAAAATTGGATCGTCAAACGCAACTCCAGCCGCCAAGTCATTCGCTACTGACCTCAAATATTCCATAAAACCAGGGCCTTGACTGGTCGAATTTGCTTCTGTTGGAGGTGACCCTCGATCAAATCTCAGAATGCTCAAATTCCGATGCCCAAACATCAGGATGGTTAGCGAGTAATTCTTCAAATCAATATCTTCATTTTTTAATTGCAACCGCCTGAGCAAATACAAACCCATTCCCTCTGGGCGCATCTGACAAACATTGACCACCACGCGGTACTGCTGTCCCCGAAACACAAATTCCTTAGCTGACTCTGCTACTACCCGCCTTAATTCCTTACAATCAGCCCAAAATTCTTCTATTGGCAACACTACGCCCAAATCTAGCTCGAACTCTGAACTAAGATTTAATCGCTCTGCTATCACACCTATTGCTGCCAAAATTTTATACACTGCCCGCTCTTTCTTTGGCAATCTCATGGCACTATCGCCACCATTTGCTTTTGCCAAAGAACCAATGGCATATCCACAGTTTCCAACTTTGATCCACGCAGCGCTTTCCGGCGACTCAGAGCCTAGCTCGGCGGACAACCTAGATAAAGCGGTAGGACTCAACATCGAATACTGAGGCATCATCCACAACCACTGAAATTTTTCCCCTGCCCAATACACCCCTTTAGTAGCCGAACTACCTAAATCTAGATAAGCTTGCAACCTCACTCTGTTCATTTAGCTTCCTTGATGTCAATCATGTTTAAAAAACATGGTCAAGTTTTAGTCAACCACTTGTTTACCTTTGGTCAACCACTGGTCAACCGCTTGTTTACCATCGGTCAACCATTTGTTTACCTTGGGTCAACCACTTGTTTACCTTTGGTCAACCACTGGTTATCCCGGTACACCAACGGCTGACATGAAAAAACGATACCTTTCACGCTACTGAAAACAGCTACTCCATTTTTCTTACCTGGGACATACATTCAGATAGCTGCCACTGACATCAATCTTTTGAGTGAGTTTTTGTGTAGTTAATCTACAAATTTTGGATTTTTATCCTACTTTAGTAGTAGTTATATATACCCAAAAAGCCCAACAAATTCTTTACAGAATTTGGCGTGCCAAAACAGATCAATTTTTTAGTCCGATAATATTAGAGCAATCAGGGCAATCAAAAATTCTGTACTTACTACAGAATTTTATTAACACCTTCATCCTAGAGATTTGAGAAAATTTTGGGAATTGTCAATAAGAGTAGCTATTAACAATCGAACCTTAAAAAACTTTAATTTGAGCTTTACAAAGCCAAAAATGCCTTTCTATACCTAAAGCAGTAGAAAGGAAATCCCCTACCTAAGAGGGATATTTTTAACTAGCTGCGTTGGCAAAATGATTGCAAACTAGCACTTTTTGCATGAAAGACACAGTGCTAGATTGCATTTCAAAATTTCCAAAAATATGAGTAAAATACAAGCCGACCTATTTAATGGTCGGCAGGCTCCATCAGGAGTCTATATGGCAGTTCGGAAGACTGTTTACATAGGAAATATTGCCCTAACAGCTTATTTGCTACCAAAAGGGGAGTATGTTCTATCTAGCAATAGCATCACAGGAGCTATTTCTAAACACCGAAAGAATTTGGGGGAGTTTTTAGAATCAAAATCGCTAGAAGCTTTGCCCTGTAAGGACTGGAAACTGAGGGAAATTGACAGTATTCCAGTAGCAGGTCGAGGTACTAATATCAAACCAGTGCCAATGCACATTGCGATCGCGTATTGGAACTACTGGAACCGTAGAGGAAACTGCCATGCCTCTGCCCTCATTGAAGCTTTATCCAACGGGTACATCCTGGTGTTACTAGATAATGCCTTTGAAGTCCAACGCTCTGCATCTGAACGTGAGCAGGCGCTTACAGATATGCTTTATCCACACGCTACTGCTGATGTGCAGCAAGTCAAAGCAGAAATGGAAAACTATTTGAGAGAGTTGGAAAAGCAGCTAACCTCAGTAATTTGGCAGAAAGTATCACAGAACGAACAGTTAACAAAGATTAACCAAAACTTAGATAACCACGCAAAAATACTTACTACTGAAAATAAAAACCTTGCACAACAAAACGCTAATTTAGCCGAGGAGAAGGAACAACTGCAAGAGCAGGTATTTGTGCTAACCGAGCAAAACAAAGAGAAGGAGCGAGGGTTAGAACTGTGGTACGACAAGACTCGTTGGGCTATCAACATGAAACAGTTAGCAGACCGTAAAATTGAAGTTCTAGAAAAGCAAGTCTATGAGTTGACTAACAAATTACAAGCTACTCACAGACAACTAGAAATTTGCCAAGAAACTATTATTAGGAACGCTCAAGCTATGTCAGAGCAAATACTGGCGGAAAAACAACATAAACGTAGCAGGAAAAAACTTGTTTAGCTACAATTTATGATTTTTACGCTTGTACCAATTTGCAAAGAAATAACTTTTTCATTTTTCATGCTTTATCCTGATACAGTATTTCAAGAGCGATCGCGCACTGCCAGACGTTTAATGCTACATAATAATCTGTATTGTTAACCAGGTATTGCAAGATATTTGAAAGCAAATTTTTGTAATAATTAGTTAACAAGAAAATAATATAATTAATCTGCGATCGCTACAATTATTTCAAGTAGAGATTGTAGTTAATTTAGTAACCAGCTTACCTATTAACTTAACCTATAATGAATGTCATGCTAGCGGAATATAGATAATACAAATTATCCTATTTAGCATTTATAGTTACCCTCTTTATGAATTAAATAATTTGATGTTAAATATCTATGATTACTCAGATAACATAGCTCAAATTACGCTGCCTAAAATTAGAATCTTAGCTATTGCCAATAATTAATAAATTATAAAATTGCTAACTACATCCTCAATTTATGAGCATAATTGTTGTTAGTAGCAACCCAATTGCTAATTTCTAATTTTAAGAATAGTTCAGATATATAAAAATTATCTGAACCCACAGTGGAGCATTCTATGCTTATTCTCCACTAGCATATTGGCGCGAACATATTATCTGTATTCAGATTTATGTATTTTTGATCAAACCTCCACGCACTATATGAGTGCTTATTTTTAGCTGTGCAGCGATACCACTTACATATTTATTAACCGAATAAATAATTATGTCAGTAGCAGTTTGTCGAATCAAAAAATTAAAAAGCTGGGGAGAAATAGCTAGTAGTGAAGCTCACACTAACAGAATACGCTTTACTCCTAATGCTGACACTAAAATCCCAAATGTACCTCTGATTGTACCTGAAGATGCCCTAGACTTAAAAACAGCGATTTTAGCTAAAATCGGCGCTCAAAAAGTTAGAAAGAATGGTGTTTTAGCCGTAGAAATGCTACTGAGTGCAAGTCCTGAATTCTTCCGCCCTAACAACGCAGGAGCAGCAGGAACACAAGATAATCAGCGACTTGATGAGTTTGCACAGGCTGTAACCGAATGGTTAAAACAACGCTATAAAGACAAAGTTGTACTAGCACAAATGCACCTAGACGAAGCAACACCCCACATCCATGCCTATATCGTGCCACTAGATGAACGGGGTAAGCTGAATTGTTACTCTTTGTTTGGTAACAGATATAAACTATCTCAACTACAGGATGACTTTGCTCATGCCATAGCCCACCTAAATATTGAGCGTGGATTTAAAGGTAGTAGAGCCAGTCACACCGATATCAAAGCATATTATGCCGATGTTAATCGTAATACACTTCTTTTGGACTTAGCCGAAGTTTTACCTTCTCCTCAACCAAAAGAAGCGGCTATTGATTATCGAGAACGAACGCGGGCTATATTACAACCACAATTAACTATCATCAATCACCAATTAAGCGATCGCCAACGCTTACAAAAACAAAAAAAAGAGGCACAAGCTAGCTTAAAGGCATTAGAAAAACAAAGGCAAGAACAACTAGAACACATTGAATCACTAAAAACAGAAATTGCCCAACTCACCAGTCTCAAACAACAGCTACAAGATTTATCGCTAGATCAAGTAGCTTATGAATTATGCTTAAATCACCACGAGCGAAATCAATACTTATGGCAGGGATTCCAGCATAAAATCACTATTAAACAAGGGAATTTATGGACTGCTGACGAGCAACATCAAGGAAATAGTGCCATTGATTTAGTAATGTTTATTAGGCAATGTAACTTAAGACAAGCTGTCGCATGGTTGAGCGATCGCTTTGGAGAATCAGGAATGTTACAAGCAATGACGGCTCACAGCAGGATTAAAGCCCAAGAAATCGCCCAACTAGAAACAGTTCCTAAGTTTGTTTTACCTACCCCAGACGAAAACCAATGGCAACAAATTGAACGCTATCTAATTAAGAAATACCTTCTTCCTGAAGATTTAATAGTATCTCTCCACCAAAAACAATTAATTTCTGTTGACAAGGCACAAAATATAGTATTTGCTTTGCGATCACTTGACAATCAAGTAACAGGAGCAATATTGTGGAACGCTACAAACGACGAGTTTGTAGGTTATGCCCCAGATAGTAAACGTGATGCTGGTTGCTTCTATATCAGGCGTGGTAGTGGAAAAAATACAGAAATATCTAATGCTGTTCTAACTAGCACTCCCATTGATGCTTTATCATATTCAGTTCTGCAACCAGCCACTAGCAGAACCTTATATCTAGCAACTGAAAACAAAAATCAATTACCTCTAGAATTTTTAACCAAATGCCGAACAGTAACAGCTGCTTATAACAACAATCTCAATAGTCAAAAGGTAGTACAAGATGTTGGCGAACTCATCCCTCATAGTCAAAGAACTAAACCTCATTTAGAAAATTGGAACCAGGAATTGATTACCCGCAAGAAATATCAAGAAAAACAATTACAACAACGGCAACGAAGCTTACAAATGGAGATAGAAAGGTGATAGCATCCATTACAACTCAACAAAATTGTCTTATTCATAAAGACAACTTCAAAGTTATTCCAAATATAATCCCATCAACTTACTCTGAATCACCAACTCAGCGTGTTATAAATTGGGCGCAAACTCACTATCGCTTCAGAACCTTTAGCGCATCAGAACAAATTCCGGTACGCCCTGGACTACTCTATTTTATAGAAACAGGAATTGTTCGGTTAGTGAGTACCCCAAACACAGAGTTATTACCAACAACTCAGGAAAAATTTTTGTTAACACCATCAGAAACTTTTCTAGGTTTTGTAGGTGCGGAACAACCGTTTGAAGTTATGAGACAACTAACTCTTTCAATTCAAGCTTATGCCCATGTGGAAAAAACTTCAGTGTTTTGGATGTATTGGCACGAACTAAATAATTGGTCTGATTTTCAGCAAGAGGTAATGGAGGCTTTTCGCTATCAGCACCAACGCAAGTTGCTTTGGCTAAATACTTTGAGCCAAAAACAAACAATTGATAAACTGATAGGCTTTTTAAGGTTGTTAGTTGAAGAATTTGGAGTAGAATCTGAAGCAGGTTATTATCTACCTTTTACACTAACTCATACCCAAATTGGCAACGCTATCGGCTCAACAAGAGTAACAGTTAATAATTTGATGCGTCAGTTGTGCCAAAGTGGGTTAATTAGCATTAAAAGAAATAATTATATCTGCTTAAACAGCTTTCACTCATAGCAATCAGGAATCGTAAATTTTCCTGATTCAAGATTTAAAAGGATGTCCTTTGATTACTCCTATTATTTTTTCCTCTTGCGTTCAAAATCTGCCCCATACAGTTTGATTGGCGCTTTAGCTACAGGCAATTGCTCCCTGGATACAACCTGCGATTCTACTGGTTTATCAAGTAGTTCTGTTCTCTTCACCTGTTCAGCCGACCCAGAAACTGTTGCTGTATGTTCTTCTGAAGATAACTTCTTTGATGTTGAAGAAGTTCTTAACTGCTTAGAGGAGGCTGGAGGGGAGTTTGTTTCACCATCATATTTAGGTAGTTTTGGCAATAATTCGGGAGCGTTAATATATTTTCCCAACGAAATATTATAACGCTTGCCATTAGGCAACTGTCCTCTGACAACAAAGTAAGGACCATAAACTTTCGTTTCACCATTGGAAAGTTTGTGCCTAATATATTTAGGTTCAATCCACTCGCCAGGTTTAAGTTCTACATCTGGTAGTTTCTTTTTCAAACCCCGTTGATAATCCTCTAAGTTGGTCGGACTCACTGCTAATAGTTGTGGTAACAGTTCGGGACAAAATTCTTGATATAACTCTTCAAGATTAATCTTCTGTCCTTTTTGTTTTTCTTCCTTCTTAATAGCTGTATCAATTTGAATCTCTAAATCCTCAATTAGTGATTCTAGTTGTTCAGCATCCAAGTCTTCTGCTAATTCTAAAATCAGCTTAATTTTCACTGCTTCTGGCAAAACAGCAGCATCTCTTACTATTTTGCGGAATTGTGGCTTAATGTAACCGACTAGCTCACCTTTGCGCGATGCCAAAATTTCCTCAGATTGCTCCTGAATTTTTTCTTGCTGTTGTTGAACCAGAATTTTCTGAATTGTTGCTTCTAATTCCTTAAAATCTACTGGTTTGGCTAGAAAATCAAATACTCCTTCGTGCATTGACTTTCTCATATTCTTCAAGGAAGCATAAGCAGAAATAACTATGACTTTTTTATTAACTGCTAGAGAGTTAAGTTCTTTCATAAAAGAAAACCCATCCATTTCTGGCATTTTGAGGTCAGTGACAATCAAATCTATCTCTGGCTGCGATTCAATCTGCTCTAAAGCTGCCTTACCGTCAAGAGCAAAGATGAAGTTATACTCTTTTGACTTGATTTGTTTCCTAAAAAATTGCTGAAACAAGTCATGCTGAAGTGGTTCGTCATCAACAACCAAAATATTAACCGAGAAGTTTGACATAATGTTCCAATCACATCGCTTTGTGTACACTGCTTAAGGGAAGGGATGTCACCACTAAAACATTCTTTTGTACTTTTTTATTACAGATAACAGATAAAATCTAGTTAATCTGATTTTATCTGTTATCTGTAATCATGGGATTCACCATTAGAAGGAAAACAAGTTAAATAGACTTATGGCAAGGTTATATCATCTGCGTGCAAAAGTGTTTATCTGTGGTTAATTATCCAAAAATCCACTAAGACTACGAGCCAACACTAGCTTGTACCAACATAGTAGCGCGATCGCGCAACGCTTAAATGACCAGCCTTCGTAGCCCATTGCAGCCATTGATTAATCCCCTCAGTTAACGCACGCAAATATAAAACTGAAATCGTAGTTAGCTACATCATCAAAAAATCTCAATATAGAAAAACCGCCTTAATTATATTCAACATAAAGTTTCGGTTCACATTCAATTGCTCAAGTGAATTTTTGCGAAAAAACTGCTATTTCCCCCTAAATTGATAATTAAGTTTTGGGAATACATTGCTATTTTGGGTAAATTACGCTCAATTCCCCCTGCTCCCTGCTCCCCTGCCGTACAAATTCAAAACTTACGCAATTTTTACAGTTCTGCCTCTTTTCCTCATCTTTGACAATAGTGCGATCGCACCTGTTCAAGTTGTACATTTTGAGCTACGGGACTCAAAAATATACGCCCATCTGGTAGTTTGACCAGCGATTGTGCTTCAACTAAAGGTTCAACAAGCTTCAAGTTACGGTTGGTTGGTACATCAACCATTACTTGGGACATTGTCGACTCTTGCTGTATTGATGGTAATGACTGAGTAACTTCAAATTTTTGATCTTCAACTTCTGTTAAACTAGCCATTTCATCAATCGCTGTATAAGGAGACATCGGTAAAGCACCCGTACCAGTAATCGTAAACCTACCTTGTTGAGCATTGTGACGAGCAAAACAGCTACCTACTAACATTTGTTCGGCACTAACAAAATTAGCTTCTGGTAACGACAAACTATTTCTGACATCCTGACCTAAATTTTTGATCTCCACTACACCATCAAATTGTGGCCCCATAGCAGAAGTAGCCGTAATACCACTATCTGGAGAAAGAAAAATCCCTTGAGTTGAAATTTGAACATTACCGCCTCTACCACCAACGGCATTAGCAGTAATATTGCTGCCTTCTAGCGATATCAATGTGTCTGTAGCAATATTTAGATTTCCACCATTACCAGTGCCACCTGCTTTAGCGGTGATAGAACTGTCATGACGCAATTGTAATGACCTGGTGTTTAAACTAATATTCCCACCTTCACCAAACGCCGTTTCCGCCGAAAGGAAAGCTTGTCTATCAAAATTAAGAGAATTCGCTAGCATTTGCAAATTACCAGCACTACCTTGACCAAGGCTACCTACACTCATCCCAGCTTGATTTCTAATACTCAAACTATTAGTTTTAACGTTAATACTGCCACCAATACCTCTAGAACCTTCCTCAGTATTGGCAAATATACCGCTTAAAGGAGTAGTGGCATATATCGGCACTCCAACTTGAGCCAACTGTTGTGCTAAAGCTGGATTTGAGCCAGAAATATTAATATTATTAGCAAAAATTTCAATACTACCTGCATTCCCATTACCAAAGGCAGTAGTAGCAATCTTACCAGCACTTAAGAGCGAAATATTATTAGCATTGACCAGAATATTACCGCCAGCAGAATTACTTCTAGTTCGCGCAATCAATCCGGCTCCATCACTTATATGTAGCGCACCTGCAATCACTTCAATATTGCCACCAGTACCGCTATGATCTTGATTACTACTAGAAAATAACCCGCCGGAAAATCCTAAAGGAGTCACCCCAGAAGCAGTAACAGAACCAGTCGCATTAACTTTTATATTTCCAGCATTACCCAAACCAAAGGTACTAGCAGTTATTTCCGCACCATTTGTTAGAGAAAGAGATAAGGTTTTAATATTGACATCACCCCCATTACCTACAGCAGCACTAGAAACGGTACTGAAAATTCCCCCTGGATAACCTTCGCCAAAAAAACCATCTAATACAACTGCTTCACGGGCATTAATATTTACATTTCCAGCATTTCCTTGACCTCTAGTACTCGCTATAATTTGAGCGCCTTCTGTTAACAATAACTTTCCTGTATCAATTTCAATATTACCGCCAGAGCCAACAGCATTATCAGCTATTTGGCTAAAAATGCCACCAACTAATGATGTAGTATTAACTCCTGTAAAAGAAATGGTACCAGCAGCTTGTATTCTGAGATCTCCTGCATTACCTTTACCTCCAGCAGATACAGCATTGGAAATAAAACTGGTATCGCTAAACTTAATGTTACCATCGGCATTGATGACGATATCACCTGCATTTAATGAACTATCGCCCATTCCTGGCGCTATTCCAGCCCTTAACCTGCTCGTTTGAGATAACAGTAAATTGTGAGCATTGACAAACAGGCTACCACCAGTACGAACGCTAGCTTCTGAATTATTCCTAAGTTCTACATCGCCCCGCGCTACACTATTAGGAAAGTTCAGGCTGAGAAGGTTTTTATCTAAATTAAGTTCGATTGTTCCTGCTGATAATAATCCGCCCAACTCAATTCGTCCCCCTGGTGCAAGCAACTGTCCACCATCTAAACTAATATTTCCTCCAACTAATAGCAGACTTTTTCCTTGAGGAACTTGTAGAGAAGTACCTCTAACACTTATAAGCGGTTGAGATGCTATTTGATTAAATAAAAGAGCATTCGGATTAACAGTTAATAAGCTTAAGTTAGTGGGAGAACTAACACTAAACAGCCCTTGATTTGCAAAGGCGATCGCTGATGCCGTAGTCTCCACAAAAGAACCGCCAATATTTAATTTAGCATTAGTACCAAAGATAATCCCGTTGGGGTTAAGTAAGAATAAATTAGCAGTACCATTTGCCTTAATGATTCCATCTATACTAGAAATATCTTGCCCGGTCACGCGGCTAAAGATATTCTGAACCTCCGCAACATTGTTAAAAAAAGCTGTAGTCCCTGTAGGAATAGAGAATTGGCTAAAGCTGTGAAATAAATTGCTGCCTGTCTTTGTACCAGCTTCAATTATAAAAGTATTACCTTGCTTAGTAACATTTGAAGTATTTGGTAGTGTTGAGTCGGAAGTAATTTGGGCATTAACAGGAGAAAATAAACTAATGCTTGTATAAAATAAAACACAATAAATCCCAGATCTCATACCAGTTAATATTGCTTTACTTTTAACAAAACGTAACTATTTATGAATACGAATCGACATTCAAGCAGAAAATTAGCTTTTTTGATCAAAATGTGGATATAAATAAACGTAAACATCAGGTGATCAACGGATTATCCCCGGCTACCAGTCTAAAGAGGAACACTTTGGACTGCTCATATTTCCCCCTGCTCTCTGCTCCCTGCCCCCTGCCATTACGGTTGTCCTATCTTCGGTTGGTAGGCTTATCCCCCATAAAAATTTATTTTTTGGATTAGCCCGATTGCTAATAAATAGGTTGAAGGTTTAACGTTTAATCATACCCACATGATTATGTGCTATTAACGTGCAGTCTTGCTGATACGTATTGATTTAGGCGTACTATTAGCAATAGGCGAGTCAAGCAAATATTGTTGGACAAACATCACTGTTGAATAAAACTGGAAATCAGAATTTTTCTTTTTGACAAATCCATGTCCTTCATCTTGTGCCAATAAGTACCAAACAGGTATGTTATTAGATTTAACTTTTGCCACCATTTGTTCAGCTTCACTTTTTGGTACGCGCGGATCGTTACCACCTTGAACAATAAACAAAGGTTTTTTAATTTTATGAGCATTATTAATAGGTGAAATTCTCTCCAAAAACTCTCGGACTTTGGGATCTCGTTCATCACCATATTGGGCGCGACGTAAATCTTGCCGATAACCGCCAGTATTTTCTAGAAAAGAAACTAAATTTGACATACCAGCAACGGACTGGGCAGCACGAATGCGATCGCTATAAAATGCTGCAACTGATAAACTCATATAGCCACCGTAGCTAGTACCGCCAACCAGCACGCGATTAGCATCAAGTTCTGGACGAGTTTTAATCCAATCAAGAAGCGCACCTAGATCCTTATAAGCATCTTCTCGCTTTAATCCATTAGCCAGTTTGAGAAATGTTTTACCATACCCTGAAGAACCACGAATATTGGGGAAAATAATATTAACCCCCAACTCGTTCAAGTAATAATTAGCACGATTAATAAAAATTGGACGTGCTTGCAATTCTGGGCCACCATGAATATCAATCAATACTGGGCGCTTACCCTTAAATGAAGCAGGTGCTTTGTACAGAAACCCCGAAATCACCTTGCCATCAAAGCTTTTCCATCGCACAAGTTCAGGATAAGAAAAGTTTTGTGTATTAACTCCACCTGTATCACTCTTTGTCCACCTGAATAACTTTCCAGTTTGAAGGTTTAACGAATAAGCATCAGGGGTAGAACGAGCAGATACAAAGTTAAATCCGAGTTCTTTTCCATTTTTATGCCAGCGAAGATTGGAAATAACACCAACAGGAACTTTGGGTACTGGTTTCTCTTTTCTGGGCGACGTATCTAACAAATGTAGGCGTGAAATACCATCTTCATTAGTTACAAAAGCTATGGTCTTGCCATTTTGTGAAACAGCAAAGTCCTCAACATCCCAATTTATACGTTTCGTTAACAAGGTAACTTGCTTAGTGGCAATATCTATATATGCAAGCCGCAGAAACTCTGAATCTCGATCTGTAGTAACATATATCCCTTTACCGTCTTTGCTAAACTGAGCATCTCCGTAAACAATTTTCTCAGTTCCTCGTTTAGGTGTTATTAAGGTTTTTTCTCCAGTAGCTACATCAACAATCCATAGGTAGCTTTCGGAAGCAGAAATGCCTTCTCGCACAAGAATTTTTTTATCATCTGGCGACCAGCTTAAAGGTATCCATCCACCACCTTGCACCTGCATGAGCAGCCGATCTGTTTGAGGATCGGTAGGGTTCATAATATAGATATCGACATCTTTACCATTTCGTTTGGTCGAAGCATAAGCAATGCGCGAGTCCCGATTTGACCAAGTAAAGTGTGTGTTTCGTGACTTACCATCTGTTAGTAAGGTAATCTTCCCGTCCTCTTCATCGTAGCGATAAAACTGAAAAGCCTCATTACCACCGATAGCTTTACTGAAAATGAAATAATTACCTTGGCGTGGCTCATACGATACATTGCCAACAGCATCAGGAAAATCAGTCAATTGCTTGAGACTGCTACCAGGAGAATCTACTTGATAAGCTTGTGTTGTATTGCCAATACGGGTAGCAATCAACATTTGTAATTTTGTTGGATGCCAAGAAGAAAAGCTAGAGTAACGAAAATTACTGTATTGCCCTACTTTCTGGATAAGAGAAGCTGGTATTTTAGGAATACCATCAACAACTAAATTACTACTGGGACTAGGTTCTACCTCTGTTTGACTATAAGCTTGAGGGGGAAAAATAGTTGAACAAATACTGAAGCTAAGTGCAATTGAGAAAGCTTTTATTAACCTAATTTTCATGTGTTTCTAGTTAACTAATCTTCAACAACGCAATACTTGAGGCAAGTAAATGATTGATGCCATTTCCGGATAAATAGGCTAAAAAACTGTCGGCATAAGACTTTGGCAAGAGAAAACTACAAGTGAGGATATTAAATCAGACAGCAGAAGTGCAGAGTATCTACCTATCGAGGGTTGATTTTGTAAAGTATTTCCCAACCTCAAGATTGTTGATTTATCGCTATCAGTCTGTCATTGGGATACTTTGGGTTGCTTATAGTTTAAAAATTCAGGTAGGAGAGCGATCGCATTTTGCCAGAGCCAAATCACATATTTCCCCTGTTCCCTGCTATTACGGTTGTCTCGTCTTAGGTTGCTAGCCAGCAAGGAAATCTTCAAAAACTCTCAATACCTGTATTAGTAATACGAGCAAACTGCTTTATGCTTTTTTCTTGCACTCCCCACGTTTTTGTGGCACATTATGTTTATTAGTGACACAAAATTATTTTTATGTCACATTAATAAAGAACATGGCAGAAAGTCGAGAACAAACTGAAGTGCGTGTTGGCCCCCAGGGGCGAGTAGTGATCCCTGCTGAAATCCGTCGAGTCCTGGGTTTAGAAATAGGTGCGATGCTAATTGCTCGTATTGAAGATGGACGGCTGGTACTCGAAAAGCGAGAAAATATCTTAGCGCGGCTGCGATCGCGGTTCGCTCAGATTCCCAAAGAAGTCAGTCTAGCAGAGCAACTGATTGCTGAACGCCTTCAAGCAACTCGACAGGCAAGTCAACAATAGTTAAGGTCAGAAGATGTCAGTTACTCATTATGTTCTTGATGCTTCTGCTCTTTTAGCTTGGTTACAAGGAGAGCCTGGGGGTGAGGCTGTCGAACCTTTATTTAATCAAGCAGTAATATCCAGCGTTAATTGGACAGAAGTCTTACAGAGAAGCATGAGTTACGGAGTTCCTCTAGAAGGAATGCAGGCTGATGTTGAGGCACTGGGATTACAAATCTTGCCATTTACTGCTACTGATGCTTTTTGGGTTGCCCAACTATATCAGCCACATCAATTGCAAAGTTTGTCCTACGGAGATCGAGCGTGTATTGCACTAGCACAACGATTAAACTTAACTGCACTCACTACTAATCTGGCTTGGGTAGATCTGGCTCTGGGAATTGACATTCAGGTACTTCGATAACTATGGTTTTTGATTACTCAACAAAACTATATTCGTCACGGCAATTAACACACGTAAACTTGGGAGAAATTAATTGAGCAAAGTAATAGCACTATTTAACCAATCTGGTGGCGTAGGTAAAACGAGTTTAGCTATGAACCTTGCCTATCACATCACTGAACGCAAAAAGCGCGTGCTCTTAATAGATATGGACCCACAAGGATCATTAACGACATTTATGGGTTTAGATGCTAGCGATCTCAAACAAACTGTTTACGAATCAATTTTGCATACTAAGCCCTTATTTATCCACTCTGATATTCACGGCATAGATTTAGCTCCAGCTAACATCACTCTGAGTTCAGCGGAGTTGGAACTGGTAGTTGCAGATATGCGGGATATTAGGCTCAAGGAAGCAATTGAGCCAGTGTTGGATAAGTATGACTTTATTCTGATTGATTGCCCACCCAGTTTAGGACTGTTGAGTTATATTAGCTTAGTGGCATCGACGCACGTATTGGTACCAATCCAGACTCAATATAAAGCTTTTTGCGGAACGGAGTTGTTATTGAGTACAGTAGCGAGAGTGCGATCGCGTCCTAACCGCAAGTTAGCTATCGCTGGCTTTATTCCCACGATGTACGACGGGCGTAATATTCAAGATGCTCGGACTTTAGACGCAATTTCAGAACAGTTGAAGCAAGTAGGGCAAGTATTTCCAGCAATTCCTCGTTCTACAGCTTTTGCCGATGCTTCAGAAGACCATGTACCTTTGGCTGTTTATAACCGCAAGCATCCGGCAGTAACTACCCTCAAAAAGATTGCGGCTAGCTTGGAGAAACTGTCATGAGCAGACGCGATCGCCCTTATCATCAAATGAAGCTAGATCCCTTAAATACGTTGTTTGGGGATTCAATTCCAGTAGCGGAATTAGTGCCTTTGGATGCCATCTGTTTACCACAGCAGCAGCCAAGACGCTACTTCGATCCACAAGCAATGGAGGAGCTAATCGAGTCAGTGCGACAGCACGGGGTTCTGCAACCTTTGCTAGTTCGACCATTATCTGATAATAAATATGAATTAGTAGCTGGAGAGCGGCGCTACCGAGCAGCATCAGCCGTCCCACTGGCGGAAGTCCCAATTGTCTGTCGCTCTCTTTCTGATGAGGAAGCTATGCAGCTTGCCCTAATTGAAAATCTCTGCCGCGAGGATTTGAATCCAGTAGAAGAGACGGAGGGCATTCTGCAACTACTAGCTTTAAAGCTAGGAAGCTCTTTGGAGGCTGTAACTTCCTTGTTGTACCGCTTGAAGAATGCGGCAGATAAGTCTGGAGATTTTAGGCATAACGTTATGCCTAACTCAGAATTAGAACAAATTGAAGAATTGTTTGCAGGTTTGGGGATGATGACATGGGAGTCATTTGTGAAAAATCGTTTACCCGTGTTGAACCTGCCAGAAGATGTTTTAGCCGAGTTGCGCTCCGGTAAAATTGAGTACACAAAGGCTAAAGCGATCGCTCGACTCAAAGATGAAACTGCCCGACTTGAGTTGTTGTCAGCAGCTATCGCTGAACACTTATCCCTTAGCCAAATTCAGGCACGGCTTAAAACTTATCTTCAAACCGATAAGGAACCAACCGAAAGAAAAGAGCGGGTAGAGAGAATTATCAAAAGAGTAAAACAAACACGGGTTTGGGAAAACCCAGAAAAGTGGAGCCGCTTAGAAAAGTTGCTGGCAGAAATTGAAGTATTGGTATCTGAAAAAACCCAGTGAATTTTGTTTTATAGCCTACAACAATGGTGACAGGTCTATTGGTCAATGGCGCTTGAGGATTAGGAACTGCTTGGCTGCTGAGATTGTTATCATAGATGGCAACCACCCAGCAAGTAGAGACCAATTCCATCAACGCGAACTGAGGAATTAGTTAAGGACAGAGCACCCCAGAAAAACTTTTTACCCCATAACATCCGTGTCCCTGCCACAATCAAATCATAGTTAGATTCAGCCCAAAGTACATCAATTAGTAATTGAGTATAAAAAATCAGTGACTGAAACAATGTTGATGGAAAAGCAAGTGTCGGAAGTATTCACTATGACAGTCACAGGGCAAATTGTTACTGAAGCGGATACAAGTGTGGCGATCGCTACCTTAGAAGACACCCACTTACGCGTTAATCCTCATCCCAACTTTCCCTTACCTACAGGCATCCACACCTGGTACGTTTTACCCGCAACTGATTCGACAGCACAAATATCAGGAGTGCGGATCTTGGGTTATAAACCTGTAAATAATCAACCACTTGGCTGTTGGTTCACAGGTAGGGTAATTCAAGTTAGCAAACGCAATACTCAAGTATTGTTCAAAATATCATTTATTGGTCAAAAAGACCTGAAAATTACCTTATTATCAGCACTCCCACAAATGAAATCAGGTGAGTTGTGGCGAGTAAGTGCGGTAATGAGGGAAGGCTATTTACATATTACACAGGCAGAACCTTTAGAAATAACTACCTCTACAAACTCAAAATCTGCTGATGCTGTACAAGCATCCAACCCAACCCCAGTAATTGAAACAGTTAAACGCATTGTTCACGGAAATACAAAAGAAGAACAACCATACTCTTCTAGGGTAGTTACAGAAACATTTGAGGAAACAACAGCACGACTTTTAGCAATTGCGAAACTCACTGTAATCGCTCAAACAAGCCAAACCCAATGGGTTTTTTCCTCCCCTAGAAAGCGAGGTAAACTGTGGGAATGGGAAGCTGTTTTGTCCGATGCAAATGCCGCCAAATCGCGCCACGACTTAAAAGAAGCATTGAGAGCTAGGATTCAAGTAAATCCTTACACTGAAGAAGCGAAAGTCCTATGGTTTTCTAACAAGTTTAATACCCATGTCGAGGATGCTGATTTAGACAGCACAACTGATACAGAATACCCACATAAAAATCGCTTAAGTGTCACACCATTAGGCGCTGCTAGAAGTATCGGTGCAAGTTGTTTTAGGGTATTAATTGGCCCTTATGAAATTGTTCTCGATGCAGGTACTAGACCCAAAGGCAGTAACCCCTTACCAGCATTTGAACATTTAAAAAATCCTAACCTCATCTTAATTACCCACGCCCATCAAGATCACATTGGGGCATTGCCTGTATTCCATCAACGTTTCCCTGCTACCCCCATGATTTGTACTGCGGGAACTAGGGAAATTGCTCATGTCATGCTCACTGATTGTTTAAAAGTGCAGCAATCAAATGAAGATTTTGAGCAATTATTTGATGAAATTGACCTAGACCAAACATTATTCCAACTACAAACTCAACCAGTAGGTCAGGATTTTGAACCGCTACCTGGATTAAAAGTGCGGTTTATTCACGCAGGGCATATTGTTGGTGCAGCTTGTGTTTATCTCAGATATGGAGAGAGAAGTCTTTTATATACAGGAGACTACAACACTACTAATAGTAGGACTACCGATGGGTTAAGACTTGCTGATTTACCTGAAGCTGATATTTTAATTACTGAATCAACTTACGGCGCAGATACTCACCCATCTAGAAAAGCCCAAGAAACCGAATTATTACAAGCTGTTGCAGAGGTTGTATCTAATGGCGGTAATGTACTAATTCCGGCTTTTGCTTTAGGACGCGCCCAGGAAATTATCTTAGCAATTCGCACCAGTGCTTTATTCCATAAGCTGAAAATTCCTGTGTATATAGATGGTTTGGTAAGGGCAGTTACGGATGTATTTCGAGACCATATAGATTTCCTGCCTGGAAGTGTACAGAACTTTGCTCTTCAACAAGAACCCTTTTTTGATCCGAATGGGACACCGCCGATTATACCAATTGGTCATCCTAGAGAGCGTCCGTTAGCTATAGCCAAACCTTCTGTAATTATTGCTAGTTCGGGAATGCTTAGTGGCGGAGCTAGTGTTTACTATGGTCAGGCATTATTAGAAAGAGATAATGCGGCGATATTTATCTCTGGTTATACAGATGAAGAATCTCCTGGTCGTTTTCTACAGGGGTTACAGAAAGGGGATGAAGTTGAAATCGAAGGTAAAAAGTTAACAGTCCGCGCTACTGTGAGGCGGTTTAATCTTTCAGCCCATGCTGATAAGGTTGGCTTGACACAAGTAATTCATCGAGTCAATCCCAAACATCTAATTTTGATTCATGGCTCAATGGATGCTTTGCATGAACTTTCCCATACGGGAGATTTGAGGGATAAATACTTTATTCATATTCCCGCAGTTGGTGAAGAAATTAAGTATGGTACTTTACCAGAACAAGTTAGTGGTCGTCAGTTAAGTAAGATCGAAAATACTCAAGAGTTTGAGGTGACGGTTGAGGCGGAAGTTGAAGGTGCATGGCTACACATTCCTGAGTCGGTATTAAGCGATCCTCGCTGGGAAAATTTGAGTGCGACGGGTTTGTTAAAAGCTAAGTGGAGTGGTGGGCGATTAATTTTGAGTGCAGTTTCCAGGGCGGAAACTGCGATCGCATCCGCAAGAGCTAGTGGTGAAGATTGTTGTGCGGTCTGCCAATTTTTTAATGATAAAATTTGTCAGTCTGCTGGAAGTCCGTTATTTTCTCTTCAAGTAGATCCTCGTGGTAAGTGTTTGGAGTTTTACAAACAGCCGAAATTTGAGCAAGATTTGATTTCCTTTGAGCAGGATTTAGAGGAAAACTGCGATGACTTAGATTTGATTTAAGTTTTAAAATGTTGAAGGCGATCGCCGTATCAAAAAAGTAGCTAAAAAAATTATGGAACTTAATAAAGCTGTTGAAAGTAAAAAAAACCTCGTCGAAAAACCGTTTACAGATACAGATTCCCTCACATTATTCCAAGCAGTAGGCATCATTAGAGGACAATATTTTCCAAGTCAAGATAACCCAAGGGAGGGCATCGTAGTAACGGAATCAGGTACAACATTAAGCGCCCATTTACGCCAATCGGCACAAAAACAATGTGCCGGACATCTAGAAAAAATTACTGAATCACAAGTTTGGTCGTGCTACCCCCGGCAAATAGAAGAAGCACCTTGGCTCAAGCTTACACTCAAAAATATCAGGTCTCCGCAAACTATAAGGGAACACATCAACTTTTTCTTGATTCGGGGTGTGATAGTTAATCAAGATTTAACAGCCAATACATTTGACATCGAAATTCGCAGAAATTTACAACCCCCCAAAAATGGCAGGCAGTGGAATAAATTCAAACCTTTTACCTTAAATATTGTAGGTAAATTACCTAATGGTTCAGTTAACCAATTCTGGGAATTAGCTTGTAGTTTAGACGGCTATAACTTAGTCCTAGAAGATGCACACTTAGTCAGTGCAAACTTTGTCGAACCAGACGATGTAGCCTTGTCTGAACCAACCCTTACCCCCAAAGCTCCAGTAGTAAAGCAAGCTGAATCATCAGCCAAAAAAGATCGTCCAACAATTCAAGCTCAAACACCGAAAAATATTAGTTCAGGAGATTCGGAAATGGCAACCGCAGGTAAACTAGAATTAACCATCAAAATCAATAGCTTTCCAGAAGATGTCAAAACAGTTGAGAATAACTGGAAACATTTTGAGCTTGATTGCGACGGCGTAATGGTCAGTATTACTGTTAAACCAAAAATTTTTAAAAAATTGGAAGATGCTGTCGCAAATTATCCTATGTGGGTAGCTGCGATCGCAGGTAAGATGGGCAGCCGAACTGAAAATGGCTTTGTGCTAGAGAATGCCAGCATTACTACATTTGAACGTAAACCCAAAGAATCTGTTGAACCTATAGCCACAAAAGTTTAGTTGTTGATCTGATCAATCAAAAGAATCTTTTTTAGCAACAAGAGTTTTCCATGAGTGTACCCCAACCAGTCTCTTTACTTTATAGCGGTCAAGCAGGGGAGTACTTCGGCACAGATTATGAAGGATTACCCGCAGACGTGCATCCTAGTATTCATGAGGTTGGGCAACTGCTCCTAAGCCAAGGTTTAATTTATTTAGGGAAATTAAGATGTTCTCAATTCTCCCAGGTAGAGGTTTATGCGTATGCCTTGCCTGACCAACGCCTTGCCGTCTCAGTTATGGCGGGAGAATCGGGCTTAAGAGGGATTGATTGCGTTTCTAAGTTCCTCGATGATAGCTTTCTCACCACCACCACAGTGCAAGTCCTCCACAGCGCCTACGACGAACAGAAACTCTTTCGGATTTCTTTACCTGGATCTAATGCTGTAGAACTTTTGGAACAGCATTTGATTTTTGTTCAAGACTTTGAACAGAGGTGTGGAGCAGCACAGACAATTTTTACAAATCTATTGGCGAACGCCCAAATAATGGATGAATACACCGTTCGTCAGCAATCCAACGTGGGACATGGCTGGTTGCAGTTTGCAGGTGGATTTGCCCAGGCAAGTGTTGCTCAAATGATGGGGAATGATTCTAATGAGATTGCAGAGGATGAAGATGAAGAATATAACGAAGATAGTATTGAATACGATCGAGAAAACGCATCGCCATTAATTCGCGCCATTCTCCAGGATGATTTAGCGCAGGTTGAAAGCTTGCTAAAAGCTGGTGCAGAACTCAATCCTAGCAATTGGCGGGAAAAAGTTCCCCTTGTGGCAGCCGTTGCTCGTGGCAATCCGGCAATCGTGCAAGCGTTGATTGCGGCAGGAGCTAATTTAGATCAACTCGATATGTCTATTGATGCACGTCCGATGGGAATGGCCATCAAGCAAAATCGACCAGATCTCGTCAAACTGTTATTAGATGCTGGAGCTTCCCCAGAAGGAGGCACCCTTGAAGAAACCGGATTGGCACTTGCGATCGAGCAAAATAATTTACCGATTTTGCAAATGTTGTTAGATGCTGGTGCAAATCCAAATGCAGGTATGGAAGACGACTACCGAGCCATTATGCTGGCAGCATTATACGGTCGCTTAGAAATGGTGCGATGTCTGGTGACTCATGGTGCTGATGTAAGCGCCTGGAGTCAGGGCGAAACAGCGATTATGAGTGCAGCTCGTGAGGCTCATCAAGCTGTCTACGACTACCTCTATCCCCTTGTTGATGCAGAAACCCGTCGCTATGCGGATAAACATGGGCAAAAGAAAATTGCTAAAGCAATCAAACGCAAAGCTCGTAAAGCTAACAAACTAGCAGAAAAACTGGGGAATGCTGCTCTGTACGGCAAACTAACCAAAGTCCAGCAATTGTTAGCAGAGGGCGCAGACCCTAATGCGATTACCGAAAGCGGCAAAAGTCCGCTCATGTTAGCTGCAATGTACGGTCATAAAGACGTGCTGGCAGCACTGCTAGATGCTGGGGCTGACCCTAATCTCGGCAGCGATGAAGATTTTGAAGAAGGTACAACTGCTTTAATGTACGTTGCCAGTAATTTCTTTGCCTCGAATCGGGCAGAAGTAATTAAGTTTCTGGTTTGTCGCAAAGCGGATGTGAATGCCCAGAATGACAAAGGAGAAACCGCATTGATAATTGCAGGTCAGAATGCTGATGCAGTGAAAGCATTGATTGAGGCGGGTGCCGATCTCAATTTGCGAGATAACGAAGGCAATACTGCTATGATGCGAGGAAATTGGGCAATTCAGCAGTTACTTCGTCATGCAGGCGCTTCTGAAGAGGGTATGAACGATGTGGCTTTAGTCAAAGCGGCTTGCGAAGGCGACTGGATGAAGCTAGAAGAGTTATTGCAGTTGGGAGCCAATGTGAATTATAGCGACGGCAGCGCTTTGGTTGCTGCCGCAGGTCAGGGGAATTTAACGATTGTCGATCGCTTGATCCAAGCTGGGGCTAATGTGAATTTGGGCTGGAAAACTGGTCTTACCCCGATTGCTGAAGCAGCCTATCACGGTTATCTGGATGTGGTAGAGCGATTACTCAGTGCGGGAGCAGACCCATTTCAGCACACGCATAATGATGAGTTTTACGATGCATCAGGCTACGCTCAACAAGGGCAAGCTGAAGGACACCATCCTGGTAAAGACCATGCAGCGATTATTGAACTTCTGAGTCGTCAACCCCGTTAGTGCGGAAGAGGTAAACACATGAGAGTCGAATTGTATTACTGCCAAGCGAATCGCATTTCTAAATCGCCTGCCAATTGTTCTAATAATGCTGATAGCGTTAAGAGCGATTCTGCAACTTGTAACCGCGGTTCTAGAGTTAGTTCTTTTGCTAATCTTTTTAAGAATTTGAGACGACATCGTGAGGGTAAGTAAGGATTGCGAAGTCCCTCAATTAGTCGTTCTGCTGGCACCCATTCACTCAAAAAACAATTGTACCATGATTTGTAACGAATAGCAAAAAATGTATGCAAGCTTTCTGCTAGTGCTAAAGCACCACTCACCTGCCGAATTATTAACTCGTAAACCAACATTCTAATTCTGAACTTCCTAATCAAAACTTTTTAGACTACACACCTATCGGTGTTTTTAGACAAAATTAAAATTAGTAAAATTTAAATGATTAAAGTAGTTAAAATATTTTTCTAAAAAAGCTAAAAAACTATAATTTCATGGAAAGTTGAACAAGATCTGCACTTCCAAGGCTAAAAAATCTGTAAAAAATAATTTCTCTGTTACTAGAATCAATTTAAGTTTTTAAAACTATATTGACTCCACATACGCACCTAACGGTGGCTTTTTTATAGAGTTCAAAAGTGTAAAAAATGTTTGAAATAATTAATCAATTTTCAGAAAAAAGTCAGTATATTTTAGAAACACAAGCCCAAAATCTAGTCAAAGAGATGCAGTTGGACGTTTCCAGTTATGCACCGAATCGTTACCGCCTTTGGCTATTTCACGAAGCAAACTTGAAAAACCCACCTACTACAACTGAAGCAGTTTTTAACGAATTTTGGTGGCAAGTAGCACAGCGTGTTTATCCTGGATCAAGTATTGCTTTGCTGACCTTTGGCGGCGAGGCTGGCAACATAAAAAGCGACGCTCGAATAGGTTGGCATCGTGACCATACCTTTGCTATGCCAATAGCAAAAGCCATAAACTTTGGTGGCAATGCCGAATTTGGTTACGATTTTAACAGGCAAGGCGGCAACAAGAAAATCATTAAACTAGCACCTGGTAGCGTCTTTCATTTCGACTGCAAACACCTTCACGCAGTACTTAATCACGATCCCAATAGATTTAGCCTGATCCTTTGGAAAATTCGCCAAGATAGCCGATATCCAGAACTTAAAATCTGCGATCGCATCTCTAAATTGCTAGCTTAAGTAACATTAACAATAATAACCGCAATAGTGTGGTTATTATATTTGAGCAATTGTCTAGATTTATTTTCTAGCTGAACCACCAATAAGCAACTCCTAAGATCGAGATTGCTCCTAAGATAGGTAGGATTGCAGCATTGAATAAAAAATAACTCATATAACCAAACAAATATAATGATTGATACCAGCCCAGCCGAAGGAAAATCTTTTTACCAATCAGAACCATTAATTGCCCGCCTACGCGGTATCATCCGCGATTACCCAGAAGGCGTAGGAATTATCAAAGAATTAATTCAAAATGCTGACGATGCTCAAGCAACTAAAGTAGAAATTACACTCGACTGGCGTACTCATCAACCAGGAATACTACCTGATGAGCGGATGAGTAAACTCATGGGGCCAGCCATGCTAGTTTACAACAATCAGGTATTTACCGACCGAGATTTTGACAGTATTCGTAGCCTGGGACAAAGCAAAAAAGCACAAGATTTACATAAAACAGGTCGCTTTGGAGTCGGCTTCAACGCCATCTATCATGTTACAGATTATCCTAGCTTCATTTCCCGCGATCGCCTCATTTTCTTTGATCCTCACGGAACAGCTATTCCAGGAACTTCTCAGCAAGAACCAGGAAGAGAGTGGAACTTAGCAGCATCTCAATGCTATGAGAAATGCCCTAGTTTTATGCAACTTTATGAGGCTGGGGGATTACCCTTCGGTGCCGAAGACTTTATGGGGACTTTATTCCGTTTACCATTACGCACAGAAACCCACGCACAAGATAGCGAAATCCGCAAACAACCTTTTACCGAAGACAATGTTAGAGAACTAATTACTGAGCTAATTCAAGGAGCAGAAGAACTACTATTATTTCTCAAATCAGTCCAAGAAATTCATGTTTTTGAAATTCCTGCTAATAGTAATAACCGAGAAGAAATTTTAAGTATCCTTACTCTTAATCCCACAGAAGTGCAGACAGCACGCCAAAAAATATTCAATGCCATTCCTGATGAGCCACAAACATTAATCGAATTATGCCGCCATCATCCCGATGCCCTTATTTCAACCTCTTATCGCCATGAAATAGAAACTGTTACAAAAGAAAAAACTAACAACTCCACTTGGAGAGTGGTTAATTTGATTCGCATTGACGAAGGCGATGAATTAGCTAAAGTCATCCAAGCAATGCACTTGCAACAAGAAAAAGTATTACCTTGGGCAGGCGCGGCTGCAAGAATTAGTGCTACTACCACTACAGGCAATATTAAACCAGTTCAAGGTAAAGTATTTTGCTTTTTACCGCTTCCCTTAGCATCAAATTTACCAATTCATCTTAATGGCTTTTTTAACTTAAATAGTTCACGGGATAATCTCAGTAGCGATAGTGGACAAACAGGTTCATACCGCCCCAGAGCCATTTGGAATTCATTACTTGTCCGCCATGTTTTATCTCATGCCTGTGCCAATTTAATTGTTGATTTAGTTCAAGATATTGGTAAAGATAATCCGGGGGAGTTCTATAAACTCTGGTTGATTAATAAAATTACCTTTAGTAAAGCTTTAGAAGAATTACATAATTATGTAATGCAACTTTTATATCGCAAACCAGTTGTACGGAGTGCAGTAGAACATCTCAGTGAAGAAGTAGAAAATAGTTTGGCTCAAACTTGCTGGGTAACTCCACCAACTGTAAAAATCTTGCCGAGTAATTGGCACTCCTTATTACCACCACTTCAAGCAGATAAGATTGATATTCCCTCTCCACCGCTACCAGAAGCCATCTTATCAGCTTTTCAGGCAGCAGGTTGTCCTTTAGAAACCTTTAAACCATCTGATTTACGTCAACACTTAACTCTCCACGAGCCATTAGGCGTACCTTTAGCAGAAGCAACTTTACCTAGCTTACGTAATCAGCAATGGATAGTTAATTTATTGCGTTACTGTCTGAGCGATAATTACAAAGATTTACGAGGTTTACCTTTAGCTATTTTAGCAAATGACACCTTACAAGTCTTTGGTTACAACCCTATCGGTACTACTTATTTAGCTGATGATAAAGTACGGCAAATATTTGCTAGTTACCCAGAATGGTTTCTTCACCCTACTTTATATAATCAGGTATCTTTACATAAATGCGTTGGCGTAACACAAATGCACGCCAATGAAGTAGCTAATAAATTAACTCAAATAATTAACTCTCACTCCCCAACATATGCTTGGCAACCTGATGCGCTAACTCCTCCTAACGCTGGCTGGCTCACCTTAGTTTACGATTACTTCAAAAGTATCTCATCTCTACCATTAGCTGAACTGAAATTAATTCCCCTGGTTCCAGGTAATGACGGCAAACTTTATCAAGGTGGATTAGATACTACACCTTTATTGCATAGTCCTGACCTTAAGCCAATTACCCTGGCTGCTTTACAATATTTCGGGGTAAAAATTATTGAAGCACCTGTAGTTTTATTAAAAGCGATCGCTCAATTTATAGAACGGCACGAAGATCAATTTATTTGGTATACTACTGGGCCGGATGTAGTAGATATTATCTCTGCTAATTCGGCTAAAAATTTAACACTTTACGACCAACAACACTATACATCTTTATTAAATTTCCTAGCAGATGATTCGTGGTTAACAGGTGAGAGACAATTTGAGGAACATCGACTCAGTAAGCTACGAGAATTACGCATTTTCTCCACCAATACTGAAGAAATTGTCAGCTTAAATGAAGACAATATTTATCTACCTGGCGACGGCTATTCACCGCCAGAAATAGCTGGAAGTGTAAGGCTTTTACGCTTAGGTACAAGTAAAAATGAATGGTTGGATTTATTTCAAATACTAGAAGTTCCCGTACTAACTCGCGCCCGCTTAATTGAAGATTGTTTATTAGCAGAGTATTTATCTCTAGCATCTGATGAGCAATTAATTGCTTTAACATGGATTCGAGATAATTTAAGGGCTGTTAAAAAAGAGCTACAGCATCAACCACACGAATTTACTGCACTCCAATCTAAAATCAAAAAAGCTCGTTTGGTACGTTGTACAGATGGGAGATTACGTGCTGTTACCTCAATCTATAGCCCTGAAAGTGAAGTAGTTCGTACTATTCTTGGGGATAAAGCAGCTATCCCCGATCTAGAATTTTACTCGCAAGGTTCAGCTTTGTGGTTAGACTTTTTCAAAAGTCTAGGGATGTCATCCCAACCTAGTGCTGATGATTTATTAGCCTGTATAGATAATTTAATTAAAACAGCCAATTTATCTGGCGCAGATATTGTTGCAGATAAGATTATGGAAGTTTTTAACTATATTATTAATAATTGGGATACTTTGAAAGAAGCCAAAGTTAATAATCATAGTAAAAAACTCATTGAGGTTCTCAAAGATAAAGCTTGGTTAGCTGTAGAGCGTAATCCTGAACATCTGAGTAAGTATGCAGGTGCTATTACTCCAGAAAACCGTCTTTATCGTTCCCAAGATATTTGTTTTCTACAAGATGCTTACTTATTAGCGAGCCAAAAACCTATATTTGCTCGTCAGCAAACTTCTTTAATCAAAATAGAAATCCGTCAAGCACTTGGTTTTCAGCCAATTGCTCCTGACTTAGTTCTGAAACACTTTGAGACTATTATTAATATAGCCTCAACTAAAAAAGAAATATTTACAGCACATCAAAATTCTTTCTTAACATCAGTTAAAGCTATCTATAAATATCTTTATGATACTTTTGGGGAAGGTCGTGTAACTGAAGAACAACGTCAACAAATTCAAAAACGTTTCCAAAACTGCGAATGTCTTTGGGATGAAGCTACCAACAAGTTTTGGCAACCTCAACACACTTTTACTGAAAATGTACCTTTCTTTGGAAATCGCCGCGTTACTATACCTTTTACCCATCGCCTAGGTGAAGTTTACCAACTTTTAGGTCAAAAGAATTCACCTCATATTCTTGATTATTTAGATTTTCTACAAGAATTAGCTAGTGAATACAACAGCACACCTTTATCTAAAACCGATACAAATTATACCTTACAAGTATTGCAACGTCTAGAAGCTCAACTAGCTTTGGAGGACACTTTCGTTAAAAATTTCCCAATCCTCACAGCAGATGCTCAATTAAGGTTAGCTAATGAAGTCTTTATCCCTGATGCACCTTGGCGTAAGGATTATATCAGTCCCAACCTTTTACTTCATCCTCAAGTTTCTGTCAAGTTAGCTAAATCTGCTGGTAGTTTATCTTTAATTAAAGATGTGATTGAAAAACCTACTAAAGTTAATCAGTCTTTAGATATTCTCGTGAATGAATGGTGTCAAGGTTGGCAAATAACGCTCAAATCTCCAGAATTTATTACAGGGTTAAAACGTTTAATTTTTCACGAATATGACTTAGAACCTATAAGAGATTATAGTTGGATTACTACGGCTCAAGTTTTGCCAGCTAGTCAGATATCAGTAGATTTATTTTTACAATCTGGTATTCAAATTGCTTCAGCTATCCCTGGTAGCTATTATTTTGATGAATTTAAAAGAATATTTAATATTGCCTGTAGTGATAGTAAGTTGATTATGCTTTACTATTTATCATCAAGTTTAAATAATCAACTAAGGCAGTATACTTTACAAAATTTACTGCCTCTAGCAAGTATTATTGATGCTCAACCGAAACATATTAGTAATCTACTTAATCAACTACGCATCAAAGCTTTACATCAAGGTAATTCCTTAAGTATTGCTGAGGATAATTATCAGCAGTTAGAATCTGAGCAACTAGGACAATTTTATTCTGTAGTTTTTTACAAATGGCTTGGCTATACTGATATTTTACAATCTTCAGATGCTTCTGCTTATTACCTTACTTGTAGCGGCTCTGATTTAGTATCAACTCAGATAATTATTAAAACGATTAATCATAATTGTCATTATTTACATTTTGCTCAATCTGAATGGTCAATCTTGTCTACATCAAATCAAAAAACTGAGTTACTAATTGTTACTTTAGCAGGAGGTGAAGTTGAAGCAATTATTCAAGTGAGTGAAGCTTGGAATACTTTCAAGTTAGCAGAAGCTGAATTTAAAAAACAGTTGCCTGATGTTGATCCTACTACTCAAGATTCCCAACCAATAATAGAATTTTCTATCAACGCTGAAACTGGAAATTCTGAGTTGATTCTTAATCGGCAAAAGTTGTTATCCTTTATTAAATCTTTAAAAATTAAACAGTATCAGCCCATTATATCTGGTGAATTGGGTAAAGATAAATTGGTAAGTTTTCAAGAGATTTAATTGGTTATCAGCCAGTTCATTGTCCATAAAAAAGTTCAGATATTGTTGATTGGTTTATCCCATTCTTGGCGGTAGAGGTCGATTAGCCCTAGCCATAATCCTTTCAAAAGCCTGGTGCTGATGTTGGTCATCTAACCAAGCATGATAAGTCTGAATATGCACTGCTACCGAATGACCCATTTGCTTGGCAGCTAACGATACCTCCAACCCATATGCCATACTCCTAACTGCCCAAGCATGGCGTAAATCATAAGGGCAAAAAGGTACTTCTTGCCGCCGAAAATATTGCGATACCCTCTGTCCCAATTCCTTATTATTTCTACCCGTACACGCTGGTACTTTTATATCAAATAAACTCCACTGTTCTACCCATTCTGGATGTAACGGCCATATTTTTCTCGCTCCAGTTTTTCCATCTAATACATGAAGCACCCCAGATCCCCGCTGAAAGTCCGCAACATCTAAATGAAATACCTCATGAGGTCGCAGTCCATAAGTCGCTAACATCCCAAAGCACCATCGCCATGCTGGGTTAGCAATTGTTGCATACACCGCAGCTATAGTTTGATCTGATGGCAGTACCCGCTTACTTACTTTTGTAGGGGAATAATTACCACTAAACCGTTTAGCATCAAACTCCACATTGGCAAACTTTGCTAAGATATCCAATGCCAAACAAGTCTTCTGACGCATCCGCGTATCTGGCTGCGTGCCTTTAATCACTTGCATCATCACATCAGGTGTCAGATACTGGTCTAGTGGCAGCCGCTGATAAACCTCTAAATAATTAGTTTGCCAAGTAGAAAGTGATTTAGCATTTTTAGCTCGCCTCATAAAGTAATCGGTTTCCACGGCTGCAATCCAATCAGCAATTGTTTGCACCTGTGGTTGTTGAATTTTCTGTTTTATATACGGCAGCCAAGAAAACTCACCACTAGCTAACAAACCTCCTACCTTGCGTGCTTCTTTTTCAGCACTGCGTACTCCTTCACTTGTGGCAGATATACCCAAAGCAATTTCTTGTTGGTGTGGTTTACTTTTGTTCGCTCCAGGTCTCGGTGGCAAAGTGCCTCTTAAATACAACCGATTCCCTTTAGACAGAATGGTTACACCCATCTGACCCATCTTCAGCCTGGAGTTCACTTGCTGTAATTGCGTCCCAAATTTTCCTATTTCCATCGCGATCGCTCTTTTTACCTCCCCTTGTCCCCTTACTCACTTGCCTCCGATCCTCGACATTAGGGTATATTATTGAAAACAACGCCCCAATCCCAATCCCTGTGCCAATTTCTGCTTTCTCATACCACCTACTAATCATCAAACCTCTTAATTTGATTATCTGTTGATATAGACAGGAGGACATAATTAATTAGTTAGGTTTTCAATATTAACCGAACTCCCATCTAGCATAAGTTTAAGCTAAAACAGCTATTTATGTATAAGTAGCTCTAATAGTTAACTTCACTAAATTTTTCCCTAAAACTTTGAGTCAGCATAATTGCTGATATTAGAAAAAGATAAGTGTCAAAATAGACATTTTCAGCTTTGAGGCGATCGCCCCTTTTAGTTTGCCGATGCGCTCCAGGGTTGCGTATATGTGCGATCTCACAGGTATGATTTAACCTTAACCTTCCGCAAAGTCCTGCCACTGTGGTGGTGATAGCCAAAAATCCTTGGGTAACAATTCAGAGTTAGGATAAGCTTCAAATGCCGAAAAGATATATTTGGCCGCATAGAGGTAGGAGTTTACCCCAATAAAAGAGCGTATCCGCTCAATAATTTGCCAGATACTATCTACGGTACGTTGGTCAATAGATTTAACTTGTTGCAATTCCTGAACCGATAGTCGATTAACTGTGCCAAACTTCTGCCACACCAAGTGGCATTGGCTTAAAGTAACTTCGGGAGACTTACTCAGTAAAAGTGCTGCCCGATAAATTGCTCCTGAATGTCTCAACATATACGGATGAATGGGAAATTCTAAACCTGATGTAGTTCCTGCAACTTTGACAATATGGTGGAGCGATCGCGCAGATAATACAGTGCGACATTCTGATGGAAATAACCATGTAGCGCCTTTGTATTCTCGTGCTAATTGCCGTAAAGCTTTAACTTCGGCAGGACAGAGAAATTGGATGTCGGGAATTAGCTCTCTACTATTTTTTCCGCGTCTTCTATTTCTATAGATGGTGAGGGTAGGCAGGAATGGTTCAAACTTTTCGGCAAAGTTTATATGTTGCCAAGTCAGTGCCACCACCTCAATAGGTTGCAGTGCATGACAGAAAGCCAGCATCAACAATGTAGAATCACGCTGCGGATTGCGAGACTTTCGAGCCGCTTGGATCAGTGCAGTAATTTCGTGCGGGTAAAGAAACTCTCTGGGTCTACGCTTAATGCTGTAGGTTTTGAGGGGCGGGGATGGCATAATCCCATCATAACTTTGCCGAAAAAACTGTTGTTCCGGCTAGATAGTATGTTATCCCATGAGGAAATATTGTGACTGTACAGAGACAATAAAGTCGTATACTGGACAATAAAGTTGTATACTGAACAATAAAGTCGTATACTCATACTAACTATGAGTAAAAGCTGGCGCTTTGTAGAGTTTTAACATCAGGCTTGTAGAATACAAGATCCGACTTAAAGTAGCCACAATTTTTAGATGCCAGCCTCAGAGCTTTCCTTCAGGCTGTGCAGCAATCAAACGTTCAGTATACGACTTTATTGTCAAAAATTCGGCGTAAATTTTTACGCCATGGCTTTCCAGTATAAGACTTTATTGTCTTGATCAATTTCATTCTCTACGCAAAATCAAGGTTTCTGAGGTTTAATAGACTATGAACCTAAAGATCTTACTTACCACTTACTAGAAAAGTTACAACATAAATTTGTGCATGGTGTTGGTTTAGAGGAAAAGGTGAGAGCAAGTCTTGGAAGTCAGTTAGACGATCGCATTTGGAGCCAACTTTGGCATGAAATAACCCGTCAAGCAAACTTAAATTACTTTAATCTGGTTAGTTGTATTCAAACTGAAGTATGGCTGTCTCAATACGGCTATTGGTTTGAGTATTTCATCAATGAGTTAGGTTGTACTTACCCCCGTAAAACCTGGAAAAGTTTTCAATTGCTTACCGAACATTGTGGATGGGTTTTTGCTTTTGAAAAACTGTGCATTGTTTGTGATCGGTTGAGTATCGAACAAGTGTCTAAGTAACAAGACTGAAATCTCGATTTATAACTTAAGTAATAGTTTTAATTAGAATTAAATTCCCAACAATGTGCGGGATCAAGTGAAACCATGTGCAGTAGAACTGTTGAAAAGTGCAAGACTTGGTGCAGTAAAACTGTTGAAAGTGAAACAAAGGTATCAAGTGAAACAAGGGAAAAAGACTTTCAACAAGTACGGGACTTTTTAGGATAAGCACCCCGATAGGGGTACTAATGCAATACTTAGAATTTCAGCATGATTTATACAGTGCGTTCTGGACTTGTCAAGAGTGATGCGTTCGCGGAGCGTGTAAATTGACACGAGTAGAAATTACTTTGTTTACAAATCGCAATTGTTCTGTGTAAGTCTTATAAGCTAAATTTTACAAGTCTCGACGCGAGAGAAGAGAGAGCCAAAATCCGCAAACACCACAACCACACCACCCACAAATAAACACGACGACGGGAGATGCCCTCCAGGGGTATTTAGGCTGAAGGTTAGCTCATTGTAGCTTTTCAAAGAGTCCTCTTCACCCCATCCAATGCGATCGCAAAACTTAACCCATGCTACATCATCATTTCCAAGTTGCCCACCGCACTCTATCCAGATGCGCTTTTGCACGCTAAAGCCAAAGCGTCCATTTGAGTATTTTGCCCAAAGTTGGTCAATCGTACGGAGGTCTTCACATGGAAAATTGTTGATAGACTCTTCATTTAACCAGCCTTCTTTCTCCCTCCCTGTTACTTTCAGCATGGCTCGGATTGTTTCTTCATCAGCTTCTCTCCATTCTCCTGCTGCTAGTAAATCTTTAAGGGGGGTATAATCCATCCCCACTGCTGAGATTAGCTGTACATCATTGTTGGAAGGTGTTAATAATTCCAACCATGCTTGTACAGACTGAGGACGGTCTTGAGGTTGCAATGCCATACCTTTGATAATGGCATCGTTGATGCGATCGCTAATTTTGGGATTATATTTTTTAGGTTCAACTATTGGAAAATCATAATCAGCCCTATACTTAGCAGGTATAGGCAATTTGTTAGTTAAAACAGTATAAAGAGTAGCAGAAACAGCATAAACATCAGTATAAGCACCAAACGCACCTCGTCTTTCATACTGTTCAATTGGTGCATAACATTCTGTTAGTTGATTAGTCATACTTTGAAGTTTACCAACAGTAACTTCACGAGCAAGACCAAAATCAATTAGAACGGGTACTTGAGTATCTTGGCGCAGGATAATATTATCTGGTTTAACGTTCCGATGTAGGAATCCACGCTCATGAACGAATGTGAGTGCATCCCCAACTTGCTTGATTATGGGTAGTGCGATCGCCTCACTTAAAGCACCGTTATCTTCAACATAATGAGCTAAAGTTTGACCGTCAATGTACTCCATGACCATGCCATAAAGTCCATCAGCTTCAACCATTTCATAAACTTGGACAATGTTGGGATGGCTGCATTTAGCTAATTTTAATGCTCCATTAATAAACTTTGTCTGTCGTTGGGTAAAATCTGGTTGGCTTTGCTGTTTCTGATTGAGAGTTTTGATAGCAAACAATTTCCCTGTGTGGGGTGCGATTCCTTCGGATAGCTTCGCTAACGCACGATAAGTATCACCATAACCTCCTCCTCCTAAAACACCTTCAATTACATACTTACCGTTATCAAGTTTCTGCCCTGCTGTCCAATTAATCATGATGCTATTCCAGTTGGTAGATGAATTAAGGTTACTGATGTGTTGATTTTTTCGTAACTTCCAACAAGCCGCGTCTTATCCTTTCCAACAGTTCAGACCGAGAAAGCTTCATCTGTGCGGCTAGAGCGAAAGCGTGTTTTTTTTCGCTTTTAAAAGTTGAGCGTGTGCCATTTTTAAGTGCAACAAGGGAACACAATAGTTATAAAGTGTAGCAGGAAAAAGACTTTCAACAAGTACGCTACTTTTTAGAAAAAGCGCCACGATAGTGGTGCTAATACAGCATACGAATTTAATGAAGATTGATAGTGCGATTACTATGGTACGTTATGCACAGTATAAAGGGTAATGGGAGCCTATCGGCTCTCTGCCATAGACTGTTATTTACTAATAATAGTAATAGAGTAAAAACCTGCGATCGCAGGGTAATAAGGCTGTAAAATCTTCCCAGTTTCCAGTTTTTACACTTTAGTTCGCTTTTAACAGTAAAAGCGTATGCAGTTTAAAATTACCATGAGTTTGCTATCTTGTTTTGAACAGTAGAGTAGTAACAATGGCTGAGATTACCAGAGAAGAATTGTTGGCTCGGTACAAGGCTGGAGAGAGGGACTTTAGCGGATTGGATTTCAGTGGGTTAGATTTGAGTGGTATCCAAGATGAGGAAATGCTCGCCCAATACGACTATGCCTTTTTGAAGGCAGACTACGCCTTGAATCGTTGCATCTTTAGAGGGGCTAACTTCAGTTACGTCAATTTTAAGGGGACTTGCATTGCCCACTGTAATTTTCGCTCTTCTATCCTTTTTGGAGCCAATTTGAGTTGCTGTTCTTTCAGCGGTGCTAATTTCACTGAAGCCGATATGCGAGAAGTCACCTTCGACAACGGTGAAGGGATTGGAGTAATTTTTGAAAATACCAATTTCACTGGAGCTAAAGGAAATTTCTGTCATGAAGGCACTTTGTGCCTGCGTAATTGTATTGGTAGAGGTGGGGAATTTATTGAATTGTTCAATGAAGAGACGGTTGCGAGAGACTATGCTAGAGACTCTCATAGAAGATATATTGAAAAGAAATATGGTATGTCCTTGGAGGAATTCGAGCGAATTCGTGATGCCAAAAAAACTAAACCTGATGCTGAAATCCCGTTCTAAGCTTGATTATCTAGTGTTTTGAGATTTTACTGTTAACTACTAGCCACAAGGTTAAAACTTGATAATTTATAATTGTTTGACAATAGCCTAGCGGCTTATTTTAATAAAGTGTTACTGTCTGTTAGACCAGAAAAAACTGCTATCGCAGTCTAAAAAGGGCATAAAATTTTTCACTCTACAGTTTTATGGCTAACAGTTGACTTGGTGTTTTAACAGTGTCCAGTGTATGCAATCATTAATTGCGATTGCCTCCGGCACGCTCCGCGAACGCGAACGCTCTCGCGCACGCTACGAAATGCACGTTCTGGTTAAATCGCAACGAGCAGTGTAAACAAGGGCTTAAAATATTTTACTGTCCAGTTTTACAGTTGCCCTTATTTTCACTTCTAACAGAGAGAGCGTGTGCAGTTGGAAGTGCAGCAATGGTTAAAAGATTTCAACAAGTACGGGACTTTTACTGCAATCAGTATGCAGTGGAACTTTCGTAAAATGGGACAGTGAAAAATAATTTCAACAATCACGGTACTTTTCGGGGAGCGCCACGATAGTGGTGCTAATACAAGATAGTAAATATTAATGCGATCGCACTTGTCACACCATGCACGCTATATAGTTTAAGGGGAGCCTATCGGCTCACTGTTAATAGAATAATAACCTGCAATCGCAGTCTAAATAGGGCTTAAAACTTATCAATTGAACCTTGAACAGTTGAGCTTGCTTTAACCTTGAACAGTCGAGTTTGCTTTTAACAATTCTAACAATTAAGTTTTTAAACTTTTAACAAGCAAGTCTGTTTTTAAAAAGTAAACTCACTTTTAATAATTTAGCTTACAGTAGTTACAGTAGTTACAAAAAAACAGGGTAGTAAAGTATCATCAATTATAAGGCGTATCACAAACAAGTTTCTTTAATTGTAACTCAAAATACAAGAGCGGATCGATTCTTTTCAACCATTCTTCTATATTGTCAGATATTTTTTCTATTGAACTTGTATCATATCCATTATCATATATCCAAGCATATACAGCACAATCTTCCTCTTGTGGGTCTATGAAATAAGCTGCTGTTAAAAAATCATCATCTTTCACATATTTTATAAATGTGGTTATAAAAAAAACATTTGTCAATCTGTCGGTTAGATATGGTTCATCGCGAGAGCCATCATCGTCATTGATATTTACTTCTTTTTGTATTTCGTAAACAGATAAAGATGGTGTGTCCTTACTAAGACTTTTACTTGAAATATTCATTATTTTGTCGCCAATTAAATAAAAAGCTTTCTTGTATTCTAACGGTAGAACAATGTTATAGTAAACCTCTATCTCTTTTATGTATGAGCAAGAAAAAAGCATGACATTTTAAATTGTTGTGTCTTCTAATAAAAATATTTATTAGTATTTTCTTCAAATCTACTCTTACATTTTAAGCTAACTTGGCATATGTGTTTATTGTCTGTTAGTAGTAGTTAAAACTGTATAAATACTGATTGCAGGGATGAATTTAAGCCCCTTTGCCCCATCGTCTCTAATTATTAAAGGGCGGTAGCCCTATTGTTAGCCGTTGCAACGGCGGGTGTTAGCTACGGGTATACAAGCCAAGTCAAGGTTCTACTGGTACAGGAAAATCGAATGAGATTTCAAGTGGTTGAGGAGTTTAAATATTAGAAGATTCAATTGGTACAGTTACCCTAATTTCTTAGCGTCACTTTCCGAAGTTATTGCTTCAGATAAAGTTTTCTATGGGCATTTGCCTACCCTACGCCTACTGCTCTACGAAATCTTTCTCATAATAAACATTATCTGATGGATACTTAGCTAAGTATTCTTCGATCTTTTTCTCAAATTCTAAAAAATCAGGTGGATGTTCAGAAAAATCTTTTCTGAGCATCTGTAAATATTGGTAAATGGGTTCTGATTCATTCTGTGGAAATTCCCACTCCTCTATTAATTCTCCATCTTCATTACATGTTTTAGATTTAATTGTAACTCCATGTTCTTTAAATCCTTCTGTCTTTAACTGTTTATTAGAGTACCATTCTTTCCAAGTTTCTATTATGCTACTTGAACTAATTTTAGGTATTTCATGTTTTAACACTCCATTCGGATACCAAGATCTGTCAAATCCTGTTTCTCTTCCCTCATAATACGATCTCTCTTTCTGGATCTGTCCATTGGGATAAGTAAAATATTTAACTCCAGTAAAGGGTATTCCTTTATAAATTAGGATCGCAGAATCTTCGTATTCAGTGTAGATTCCATTAACTCTTTTTAACATCTTTTTAATCTGTATAATAATTTAAGATTTTACCTTATTCTGGACGCGGAACAAATGGTAAACTTTTCATATATGACATTGATAAATCGCTGATAGATTTAATATCTTCTGTCAAAACTTGACAATTAGAACATCTTCGCCAGCTTCTTTGAAAGTTCTTACCTTCTTCCGCACCAAGGTAATCGAGTATTGCAAAGCAATCAATTATTAATGTTGGGTCGCAGAATTAACGATCAAATGTCATCAACCGCGATCGCGTTTACCGAAATTGATCTATTGAATAAAAATATTACTTTTATTAAACAAAGTCTTTCAGGCGATAAACGTTGTTAGAAGGAAATTTACAAAGTCTTTCAGGTAATAAACCTTGTTAGAAGGAAATTTTTCTAAATAATTAGCTATTTCTTCTTCAAAGTGTTTAACTTGTTCATCCCACTTAGCTCTTACTTCTTGGATTTCTAGTGGCAATAAGCTGTTATATGCTTTTCCTTGCTCTTTTAGTGATTGAATTTTTTTCCAGTATATATAATTTTCACCATTCGGATCTTCCATAATATTAAAATCTTCAATTAAATTTCCTTGTTGATCCCATCTTTTTCGCCAAACAATGGAGCCTGAATCATAAAAGCAATCTTCTTGCAATACTTTGTTCCCATACCATTTTTTTGACCTGCCATTGCCATCTAAATTTACAGTATGTAGTTTAAGTAAGACTCCATTGGAATTCCATTTACGATAAAAGCCCCACTTCATTCCCTCAAAATAGCTTAACTCTTCTGTGACTTGTTCTTGCTTATTAATGTAAAAATTAATACCTGTAAAATCCTTGCCGTTGTGTGCATATGTATGTTCGTCTGTATACTCAAGTGTACCTAATACTCTTTCTAGCATGATAATTTTTTTTTAGTAAGTTGACTTGTAGTAGTAATTCTTGAGTATTCAAAGAACGATCTAGTGATTGGTTTATTTATAAATAGAGTTGCTTTTGGTTTAACTATTTCTTGAATAACACATCTGGAACACTACCCACGCTACTACGGCTATGAACAATATGTTTGAAACGCCATAACATATTTTATTTAATCTTCTATAAAATCATTTAAAAAATCTTGCTCATAATAAACTCGATTTGAGGGACATTTGGCTAAATACTTGATAATTCTAGCTTCAAACGCTGCACCCTTTGGCATAAGATCTTTTAGGAATGGTGATGGTTCAATTGCAGGATCTTCTGGGAACTGTGCATATATAGCCTTACGTTCTATCCACATTTGATATCGCTCCCGATTAGAGTCTGGATCTTTTTCTAGAGCGAAATAATCAATTAGTTCTCCTTTCTCATTCCATTTTTTTCTTCTTATGACCAGGCCAGTACTATCTTCTACAAATGATTCTTCTTTTAACTGCCCATTAGAATGCCATTCCTTGCTCCACCCATAAACACGAAGAAAACGAATCTTGTAATCCTCTTGAAGCACGCCATTAGAGTACCATGCTCTCTTAAATCCCCAATCAAAGCCTTCACAACAGGAATATTCGACGGTTACTTGACCTTTCTTATCGATCTTATACACTAATCCAGTGTAGGGTGTCGTACCAAGGATTAAACGATAGTGTACATCAAAATCATCAAGCTGGTCTTCTCTCAATCTTTTTAGCATATTTGTTGATTTTTTACTTGAGGCTCGAAAATATGGGTAATATTTATTATCCTTACAGTTTATATAGTTAAACGTGCAGGTTTAAAGTGCAGCAAGGGCTAAAGGATTTCAGCAAGTACAGACCTTTTACTGCAATTAGTATGCAGTATAATTCTTTAAAAGTGAAACAGGGAAAAGATTTTCAACAAGCACGAGACTTTTTAGGAAAAGCACCACTACCGTGGTGCATTGTAAAGTTAAGCCTATCGGCTTGCTGGCGCGAAATTGTTATTAATAGTAAAACCTGCGATCGCAGTCAATACAAGTCTGTAAACTTAAAACTTGAACTTTGAATAGCCAAATTCACTTTTAACTTCTAACAAGTGAGTATAGTTTTAACTTTTAACAAATAAGTTAGTTTTTTAAAAATAAGTTCAAATTTAACAGTTGAGCTTACAGTAACTATATTAGTTGCAATACAACCTGATGGTACTTAGGTTACAAACTTGGCAATGTAATAACTTAAATTACTTATCAATCAAGCTCTAAAATAGGGGGTTAGTAGGACATAAATATTAGGTTGCCCCTAGTTGCACGAACCATCTATTTACACCTACTGGCTACGGCTGCCCATCAAACATTTCTAGATGCACTTTACCTATTCCTCACCTAACCTCCAGTTGTGAATACAGAAACCATATATTCGTTGTGTAGGGTCTTCTTCTAACGGCATTTCTGCTGCTATTAACCCAATACCCTTAATTCCTGATTCTTCAGATGGATAGTGCATGTCGTCACCACTATCATATTCGACACTAAAAAAATCGGATGTTTCAGATAGCAGCGATCCTATTTTAATCCGATCAAACAACTTGCCTTGATATCCCTCAAATGTATATATAGCATATAAGATTCCTTTGGTATTAAAAATAAGCCGAACCCAACGATCTTTATAATACAAAGATGTATTATCGTAAGTATTTGAAGTGCCTCTTTCTGGTGTCAATATCCACCCTTGAGAGTCGGCTATCTCTTTATTAAAATTGATCTTGATCGGCTGATGAATATCGATAGTTGTTGCGGATCTGACGATATCTTTCATATTCTCTAAGCAATCACCTATTTTAAATCCAGCAGCAGAAATTCCAGGCACTATTGCTTCATCGAGATTCAACTTACACATAATAAAACCAGCTTTTATTTAACTGTCAAGTTTTGCGATCTCAGTCGTGAAATTCTTCAAGTAACTCTATCACGTCAGCTTGGAAGTTTAGAGGGTGTCATTGGCTTTGATATAAAGCTTGAGATTGATGATGACTCTTATAGCCATTTACTTGAAGGATTACCTAGGATATTTCGAGAAATGCACAATTGTTTAAAAATCAATTAACTTGCTACATCATAATTCTGCGAATTATACCTTGGATTTTTGTGAATCTAGGATCGCCATGATAACCATTGAGCAACTGAAAACAATGAGATCTACCATCTTCCATGCGAACAAAATAAGAGTCATTATAATTATTCATTATCTTGGGATTTTCATCCATTTGAAATTCTAAAATACCATTGTGCTCTAAGCTTTTTAGGAATTTGTCAAATATTCTCGATCTAATCTCTTTGCTTATAACTTTTGGAATAAGATTTTTGTTTAAAGTTTCTCCCATATAACTTTGGAAATAATAGCATTTTTTCTCTCTGTCTTTATACCAAATTAAAATATCATATCCTTCTAACCATTCTCTAAAGCGACAAAAATAAGATATAGAACTAGCTAATATATCTTTACATGGCAAGTCAACTATTTTTTTCATTCGCCTCTCCATTTTGCTAAAACTTCTATTTCAGGGAGTGTATTATTAAAACAGTTTGGGTCAACACCAATCGTTTGGTGCTGGCTCACTTACTGGTTCTGGTTCCGATTCTGGTGCAGCTTCTACTTCTAGTTCTAGAGGATTTAATTTTGGGTCTACTACAGGCGCGTTAGCGTCTTTCTCTGCTGCAACTGCTTCTACTAAGAGTGAAGGCGCTCCTTCGTCTGCGACATTGGGAACTTAAAAAGCTACTCTAATTAAGTAGGTTGGATGTTATGGTTCTTGAGTATTCAAACAACGATCTAGTAATTGGTTTATTTATGAATAGAGTCACTTTTGGTTTAACCATTCCTTGAACAATACATCTGGAACACTACCGCCTTTCAGGTGGCTTGTTAATCAAGTCTAACGCCCAAAGTGCTACACATTTCTGCATACATAGGATCTCCCTCTGTTGTATCAAGCTTACACTTTCCACCGTAAGAAGAAACAATCTTATGAGATTCAGATAGGAATTTATTGAAGCGAGCGGTATGATAGCTGACAAGCTCTCTGTTGTCATATACCATGCCGAAAGTTGGGTGATTGACAGGCTGCAAATAAGGTTCTTCACCATGCGGGCGATAAGCGTGTATGTGACCATCGATCCAGGGAAACCAAATATCTGTCGTTAGTCCTATTCTCACTTCAACTACCTCATTTTTGGTGTATCTGTGATTCTTTTCATCAAATTCTAAGCTGGGAGAACTATCAAAAGTAATTGCAGTAGTTGGATCGGCACAATGCTTATTGATTTCAATGTCATAAATTTCTGCTATTAGGCTTCCCATGTTTTCAATATCTTGTTCTACAATCTCATTGTTTGAATCATAATAAGCTAGCTTTGTCGTAAAATTTGGTGTTTCTATAGAAGGGAACCCATTAGAATCTAATGGTTCGTAAATATTTTTCCTCCCTAAAAAATCTTTTTCTATGTAATCGGCATAACTTTTTACTTCCAATAAACCATAAATTTCAGCCGTGGAAATGCAGCAAATATTTTGTTCTTCTGCGATCGCTGCAATTGATTTAAAGAGATCGAGCAATTTTTGTACTTCTTTATTACTTTTTGGACATGGCAGAATAAATAACCAATCAGCAATAGTACGGCCTCTACGTGTTGTACGCCAGTGATTTTTAGAATAAGATACACTTTCTGTAGAATCCATTAGAAATCTATGCCCCTAATAAAGATATGGTTATTTTCACCTGCAATTATACGAACTTCCCCAACTGAATCTCTGAGTGCTAGATGAGTTGCTGTTGGAGATTTGAAATTTTGACCTTTCAGATATTCTTCAATTAATGTTGCTAAGTCATCTCGACTGGAGGAATGGTGGCAGATCGATCGTGAAAACAAACCAAAGTTATTGTATTTACGCCAATTTACTGGTATTGCCCATCCTACGACCTGCTCTCTGGAATATAGTTGTTTCTATGCTGCTCTATATAAAAAGCCATACCATGTGAAGTACCTGTTATATGAATGGAGTCATCGCGATTATCAAAAATAATTGGAGCATTACCAAGTACTGCATAAATTAGTTCTTTTGTTTCCAGGAATTTTTTTGAGTTATATGGAAACACCCAACCAAATTCAGTTGCAATAACTTGATCATCAATTATGATAAATTCATCATCAACACTGTCAAAGCCAGTATTTATAAAGTCGAAAACAATTTTCTTTGCTGCTTGATATTCCATTGAGTTGATTCCAATGATTTATATTTTATATTTAGCGATTTGTTTTCATAAATGCAGTATATGATTCTTTGATGACTGAAGTTTAGGCGATCGCTTTACCCACAGAATTAGTCTGGTCACGCCACTACAGCTACGGCTACTTTGAAGTAAATTGAGAGAAATCATTACAATTATTTGGTAACAATTCAGAATCTGCTAGTAGTAATTTATTTCGATATTCTTGTAGTATAAAACCATGGCACATTACAACATTATCAAAATCATCTATATCGGATGGGTCTGGAATTAACTTACTAGAGTTAATTTGACAGAATCTAATAATTTGCTTCCAAGTATCTTGCGAAAGTGAACCATCTTGATATAGTTTTTTTGTAAAGTTTAGGTCTAAAAATCTATGGAAAAATAATAAGTCAGTGTAAAATCCATTTGGCTCATATAAATTAAATTCTTGTCTTGGTTGTAATTTTCTTGAAAACTCGATCCAATCATCTAAATCCCACTGCCTCCATAATTCAGGCACACACAATAAAAAACCAATTGATTCACCTTGTGAAAAATTTTGACAACAATCTAATAATAAATCTTGAAAGTTGATTCTTTCTAATTGTGGTAAATAATTTAGTACTAATGCTCTGCTAATCGGTAAAATTGATGTATTGTTCCACGCATCATCAAATATTTCATCTAGTATGTGTAAATTCTCAATCATAGAAAGCCTAATTTATAGTTTATCCAACGATCACGGTACTTTTTACTATAGCGCCACGCGCTTTGGTGCTAATAAAACATCTTTTGGAACAATACTGAGAGAAATACACGGCAGATTATTGTTCCTTAAGATGTTGAGGAAAGTGTTGATTGAAAAGCTGCCACGGCTTGCTGAACGCCGTTTTCTGCCCGAATTCGCTCTCCAATTACTTTAGCTTGTTGGCGCATTGGGGTACGCTCGACTGCGGTAGCGATCGCTTTATCTAATTTATCTACGCTTAAAGAAGATTTGGGAATAGCTTTTTGACTAACACCCAACTGCCAAAGTTGATGCCCCCAAAACGGTTGATCGCCAAAAAAAGGAACCACAATCGATGGTACGCCTGCCCGTAATGCCGCCGCAGTTGTTCCCGCCCCGCCATGATGTACAATTGCAGCCATTTGTGGAAATAGCCAATCGTGGGGAATAGATTCTAGTTTAAATACAGTTTCTGGTAAATCACTGGCATTAATTGCGCCCCAACCTGTGAGCAAAATTCCGCGTTGTTTTGTCTTTGCTAATGCAGCTAGAGCAATTTCTGTCATCCGTTCGGGATCGCGTCCCGTCATACTGCCAAATCCAATATATACTGGAGGCGAACCAGCCGCGAGAAACTGTTGTAAATCTTGCGGTGGTGTCCAAGTTGAGGGACGTTCCGAAAACCAATAGCCAGTAATATGCAATCGTTCTGACCAATTAGCAGGTTTAGGCACTACGATCTGACTGAAGCCATAAAGATAAGGAACTTTCGCCCGTTCTAACCGCCCATACAATCCTTCCCAGTTAGATAAAGGAGTTAGTTGCAAAGTCGTTTGTCGGAACTGGTTAATGGCTTTACGGAACACCAAACCGAATCCTTCCAGTAATACCGGATAGGTGAGGGAGTTGAACCAACCACCCAGTTTTAAAGTTTGGGGAAGCGAGGGAAAAGGAAACTCCGAATTAGCACTTTGAGGCATTAAAGCTGCCATGCAAAAGGGAATTTGCAGTTTTTGCGCGATATCAAATCCACTAACTGTGTAAGGTGTGCCAACGATCGCATCGCTATCCTGACAAGCTTGCCAACAATCAGCCATAGCTTCTGCTAATAATGGTTCTACCATCTGTGCATATTTCCGAATCAATTGCACAGGATTGCTGGCTTCTAACATTTGCTGTCCCGCTTCTTGTGCCATGATTGCTTGCACGTCTCCTCCCATTGGTGCAAATTCCAACCCATAGCTTTGCGCCATTGTTTGAAAAGGAGGATGAGTAACTAGCTTTACCCGATGTCCCGCTTGTTGCAATCCCAATCCCAGTGCAATAAATGGTTGCACGTCGCCACGAGAACCCGTAGTTAAAATTGTGATTCGCATATTCCTAACCTCTATTCGCTTCTTGAAACTTGCTAAATCTTTTAAAGGAATCAATTTCAATGCTACTTTTCTAATCCGATAGGTCACCAGCTTTTCTGCACCAAGCGCAATCAGAAAGCCACCACCCAAGCAACTAATTTTGGCTAACTCAGGTTGAGTAGATAAAAAAACTGCGATCGCATCCTTAACTAAGTGCCATTCGTCTATATCATAGGTGGCAACAACAAGGTGTTCTCAATCGCTGTTCGTACCAAGGAGTTACTTCAGGCATGACCGTGCCAAAACGGGAAAATCGTACGCTAAGTAGGACATGAATCGGTAGCGACTACATTTCAGATATCTACACGCCCAAACGACTTCCGAGTGCTTTTATCTACCAGAGTTCTAGGTAACTTTCCTTGCATCATTTTCAAAATTTTGAGAGAGTGAATTGAACAAATTAATTCAGTCTTGAACTTATGGCCACTGAGCAAGAGCTTCAATCTCTTTTTAATACCTTGGATACCGATCGAGATGGCAAAGTACCTTTGTAATGAGCTTTTTTTAAGCCCTGGGTTAAATGCAGTCATAGAGAGCAGAAACAGGTACTAGCCCCAACGAACAGAAGCGCGCTGTATCGATCTGAAGACGGTACTATTACATTTGTTGACTTGAAACAAGCTGTTAAGAAAGCAGGTAATTTAGAATAAGCGCCAACATCACGCGATCGCAGGGACGTGCAGGTGTGTGGAGTGATTCGCGCGTTTCTAGTGCCAAGTGTCCTGATTTAACCCTCATGCAATGTTTGTGAGCGTACCAAACAGCTTGTATAGTCCTTGCTGACAGGCTTTGAACCGCGTCAATAGTCAGATATTCCTGTAAAACTTTGCCGAAAAGAATGCACGGGGATACAAATAGTCTCAACGGTTTATCAAGCTTTTACCAGCATTGGATAATGGGACAAGTGCAGTACAAGGTACAGCAGTGCAGTTATAGGCAGTACTGAAACCAAAAACCGGATGGGAGAAATTGTGCTCAGGCTTTTTCATAAACGTAAGTTATTTCATTAATTATTAAAAATGCTCTGGAACTGGCGATTTAAAAAACTTATAACTCCGCCAAGCAAGAGTCATTATTCAGCTATTCCCAAACTCAAAAATATCTATTAAATTGATTTACATAACCCAAGAATTAAGGGGAAAAAACTATGTACGTCAACAGTGATAGAGAAGGACAATTAAATAATTACGCTACAGAATCAAATATTTATTACGCCGAATATCCTAATGTCGAACAACAAAGCCGTTACGCTTTTCAAGGTGCAATAGCGGTTCTATTTACGGGCTTATTATTGTTAATAGCAATTGGAGTCAGCTAACAATAAATTCATAATTTTCTGCAAAAACCTCAGTCAGAGTATGACTGGGGTTGATTATTTGGTGCGATCGCCTCTCCCTATGTATATACATAGCTAAAGCCCGGGTCTAATTTCTTCCATCCGGTTTTTCGTTTCAATACTGATACTGTTGATTTCTCACTTTTCAGTTTATACAGTTGTTCTCACTTTCCAGTTTTTACAGTTGAGCGTATGCTGTTTAAAAGTGTAACAATGTTTAAAGGATTTCAGTAAGTACAGGACTTTTATTGCCATCAGTATGCAGTAGAACTGTAGAAAAGTGGAACAGTGAAAAAGACTTTCAACAAGTACGGGACTTTTTAGGATAAGCTCCCCGATAGGGGAGCTAATTATTTGCAGTGATTAAAAACTTGATGGTAATTTAACGTGCGATAGCGAAGCGCTGACTTGTCAGTTCGCTCCGGTACGCTATGCACAGTCTAAAGTGTAATGGAAGCCTAACGGCTCACTGTTGATAAAATAAAACTGCTATCGCAGAGTAAATAAGGCTGTAAATTTATCACTTTTAACTTAAACCTTGAATAGTTAATTTCACTTTTAACTTCTAACAAGCCAGTGTAGTTTTAATTTTTAACAATTAAGTTCGTTTTTTTAAGTGAGCTTAATCTTAACATTGGATTTAATACTAATTCCAAGTTCGTACAACTTTCCTACTTCGGCACCTTGATTATGGCAATGGTTGAGTGTATCTACAATGGTTTGATAAAATTGCCAAATTCTCCATCCTGAAAAACTTCATTGTTGTCATCAGGTTTACGAAGGGGGTCAGGATTCTGTTTTGTAGGGACTCGCATATAAACGTATTCACACCTTACCCTATCAAATTTAGTAGCCCTGGTAATACCCCAATCTTCAATATATGCGTCAGTGATAGTTGCGCCTGTAAAATCTGTCTCGTCTAATTGTGTTTGTTTGAAATTAGCTCTGGATAAATCAGAAGATTGCAAATTCGCTTCACTTAAGTCTGAACCAATAAAACTAGCATCTGCTAAGTTAGCTTCTTTTAAATTGATACCTCGTAAATTCAAACACTCAAAGTTTTTGTCTTGTCCCTGCCCTGTGCTCAACAAGTTACATATTTCTAGTTTTTGCAGATAAGTTGTACCAGGACGCACACGATCTAATGATTTGGTTTGACGGAAACAGGTACGAGTGAGATTAGCATTTCGGAAATCAGTACTTTTCAGCGTGGCTTTGGTAAAATCAGCGTCGCTTAAATCAGCCCCACGAAAACTTGTGCCACCCATAGCAGCAATAGCAATAGCGATGGAGCGAACCCAAGCATCTTTTTCATTTCCGGCTAAAGCACGCCACCCCACGTACCCATTAAGTATTACTAATGCTCCGGCGAATGCTAAGGTTCTGCCTACGAATCCGGGTTCGGTGAAGGCTTGACTGAAGTTTATGGCTTTGGCGAAGTTTATGGCTCCAGCTACGGTGAAGATGTAGGCTCCGGCGAAGCCTACGGCTACGGCTACGGCTGCGGCTTCGGCTTCGGCTTCGGCTTCGACTTCGACTATGGCTATGGCTCCGGCTATGGCTCCGGCTATGGCTTCGGCGAAGGCTCCGACGAAGATTAGGGCTGCTACAGCTAAGGTGAAGACTGGGGCTACGGCGGAGCCTACGGTTGCGGTGAAGGTTAGGGGGATGTGTGCGTAGAAGGCTTTGAATGAGGCTTCGACTACGGGGAAGAGTACGGCGAAGATTAGGGCTTCGACTACGGCAAGGGCTACGACAAAGGCTCCGGCTACGGCTCCAGCCCCGGCTTCGGCGAAGGAGAAGGCTACGGCTACGGCTATGGCTAAGGCTATGATAAAAAGTCCTGGTACGATTTTAGCTAAGGCGAAGGCTATGATTAAGGCTCCGGCTCCGGCTATGGCTAAGGCTCCGGCTACCAAACCGGGGCGAATAGTGAATGAAATGAAAACTATTAGCACAATTAATGAGAGTACGTTATCAGTCAATCCTCCATTTGATATAAATCTACTACTAGATATGATGGCGGCTAATAAAGAACCAGTTATCCCTGAGAAAATTCCTGCTAATGCCGACATTAACCATGAAGATAGAACCAAAGTCATTGCCCAACGGCGCTGTAGCCCTGCCTCAACACTACAAAATTGAGTATTTTTCAAGATGGCATTGGTAAAATTTGCCCCTCGGATGTCACATTCACTAAAGTTTGCGCCTGACAGATTTTGACCTTGAAAAGATTGACCACACAGATTTAACCTACAAAAATCTCTTTCCCCTGCTTGGTATCGCTTCAGAATTTCGGCTACTTTCATCTGTCATTCTCGCAGTCGGATTCATTAAAGCTACAATAATTTATTCCAATTAATGTGCCTATTCTTTCCATTCCTTAATTCACTCAGCTATCAATGACTCTCTAGCTCAATCAAATTCTAGAGATATTTCTCTAGAATAAATACACTCTGATCAAGATTAATAGATAATCACAACTTGAAAACCTTGCTAATCAAGTAATTGCAGAATTAATGGCAGGTTTGATATGGCTTTTCACTAATCACAATGAAGTTTTGTGAACTTTCACGAAATAGTCCTACCTCATATCTATTTTTTTAAGCAGCTTGTCTAACAAACCAGCAACATCATTATTTTCCAACACTCCTACAACTGAACCACATTCATCACACTGAACAAACAAAAATGTTGAATTAGAGTTTTTAGGCATAGACAGTGTAAAGTTGGAATTTTTAGGTGTATGTTGTACAACCTCGAATGATGTATTTGAACAAGTTGGACATTTTGAAGTAACCATAATATTTGTTTTTATTTGTTATTAGGTGATTTTGCTTGATTGCAATTATTTTACATAAGACGGACATTTTTGATTAAGTTTGTAGCGCCCTGGAACTATCGAAGCGAGTTCGCACAATCTGCGGGTATCTCTAAGCAGTTATCGCCTCATAGAATCCGTCACAGTTCAGTCACAGCAGCACTTGAGGCAACGGGAGGAGATGTGCGACAAGTGCAGAAATTGAGCCGTCACAAAAAGTTAGATACACTGATGATTTATGACGATAATAGGCAGAATGCTCAAGGTAATGTGACGAGTATTTGGGCAGATTTAGTTTAAGAGTGAGCGCATTTTGTGCGATTACAGATTTATTGGCAGTCGTAACGAAATTTTTCGGGTAATGATTGACAGTTATTAATTGGGTTGCTATACAAGTTCAGCATAGTCAGATTAGTCAAACCCAAAAGTGGTTTCACATCACTGATTTTGTTGCTACTCAAATCCAGCCTCGTCAGATTAATCAAACCCGCCAGTAGTTCCACATCACTGATTTGATTTCTATCCAAGTGCAGCTTTGTTAATTTAGTCAAACCCGCCAGTGGCTTCACATTACTGATTTTGTTTTGAATTAAGTTCAAAAAAGTCAGATTAGTCAAACCCGCCAGTGGTTCCACATCACTGATTTGGTTGCTACTCAATGTTAGATCCGTCAAATTAGTCAAACCCAAAAGTGGTTTCACATTACTGATTTGGTTTTGAAACAAGTTCAGCATAGTCAGATTAGTCAAACCCGCCAGTGGTTCCACATCACTGATTGGGTTGCTACTCAACTCCAGCGAAGTTAGATTAGTCAACCCCGCTAGTGGTTTCACATCACTGATTTGATTTCTATACAAGTTCAGCATAGTCAGATTAGTCAAACCCAAAAGTGGTTTCACATCACTGATTTGGTTGCCACCCAAGTTAAGTTCAGTTAATTTAGTCAAACTCGCCAGTGGTTTCACGTCACTGATTTGGTTGTTATACAAGTTCAGTCCAGTCAGATTACGAAGTGCTTGAATTCCCTCTAATGAGGTTATTTCTGCCTCACTGAGATTTATTTTTTTTACCCCTTGTAGAACGTTTAACGTCAGTGGCTTCTTCCCAATGCCTAGCTGCTGCCTAATCGCAGCTTCCAACTTAGCATCTAAAAATTTAACTTCGTTCTGAACATTCGGTGTATCTATAGCTTTTACTGGTTTTTTAGTTGTAACTGGTTTCTTAGCTATAACTCGCTTTTTAGCTCTAACTGGTTTCTTAGCTATAACTCGCTTTTTAGCTGTACGAACTTTCGTTTTAGAAGCAGTTTTGGCATAGGTTGGTGCAGTAAGTACGAAGGAATCCATCACCATACTTCCAGTTACACCGATTAATAATGCTGAAGCGACAACAACTTTAAGAGGTAATTTAGTAGTAATAAATTTAATAGAATTAACAATAGAAGGTAAATAGTTTTTAGTAGCTGCTGTAAATTTCATTTTTATTTGTAATTATTGAACTCGATTGATTTCAGTATTTCCTGACTACCTCAACACTGGGGGTGAGTAGTAACCACTTTCTCTATCCGTCTACCAGTCTGTTCTTTTAAACCTGAAATTTGGGTAAGAAGTAGTAATTTAATAGTGGTCAGTTAGACAAGTGACTTTTTGAGATGGCAATGGTTGACCTTAGTTCAATTTCCATAACTCTTAAAGCCTTTGACCCACCTAACTTTTATCTTGTTCCGCCACCTACCCATTTTTTATGAAGACCTTCTAGCTTGTGAGCGCCATAATGCGCGTTCGTAGCAAGAGAAATTACAGACGCGAGTTCGTAAATGGCGAACTGACAAGTCAGCGCAAGCTATCGCCTTTCTAGTGCCAAGTGTCCTGAGTTAACCCTCATGCAATGTTTATGAGCAGTTCAAACAGTCTGTATAGCCCTTGCCAACAAGCTTTGAGCCTCGTCAACAGTAAGATATTTCCGTCTAACTTTGCCGAAAAGAATGCACGGGGATACAAATAGTCTCAACGGTTTATCAAGCTTTTACCAGTGATTGATAGTATGACAAGTGCAGTACAAGGTGCAGTACTCAGTTGTAATAAAACAAGTAAATAAAGATGCAACTGTTACGCTAATTTTTCGCTCTTGCACCCCGATCGGGGTGCTTTATGCAAGATTATAATTAATACTCAATCTGCTAGCGCAGAGTAAATAAGGCTGTAAATTTATTATTTGTAACTTGAACAGCTTTAACAGTTTTAACTGCTTGAACAGTTGTTACAGTTGTTCTAAATTTTCACTTCTAATTTGTGCGTGTGCAGTTATTAAAATGCCATCAAGATGCAGCATAACTGTTGTTGAGTACAAATGAACTGTTGAAAAGTATGTCCAAAACTCCCGATTGTAATCGCTGCCAGTTCTACGCACATTCCCTAAATTTTGTGTGTGCTGTCCATCCTTACGGCGTTGACAATGATAGCTGTCTGGATTTCAGACTTAACCCTAACCTTGAACCAGAGGAACTATGGACACTCCTTGGGCGTTGATTATGTCGATGGGGAACTGATAATTAAACGCCAACAATTGTACTACGACTGCTCTGAACCTTTGAACGATTACCTAACATCAACAGAGAAAGCCGAATTACTAGACGCGCACCCATTTTTTACGGGAAGATGCCCTAATTGTGAGATGCCGTACCCTAAATTTGATACACCACCTGTACATTGGGATTGCTCAAGTTGTAATTGGATTGACGATTCAGTTTGACGATTGGGCATATTCAACTAGGCACTTGCAACCACTGAATTAATGAAGAAAACTTTCGCGATCGCCATAACCTTGCTGCTATTTGAAATCATCAAATAATCAAGTTACTTTGAAGATTACTGACACTGATCGGTATGGTCGCAAAGTTGCAGAGGTTCGTCTAACTAACGGCACATTGGTTCAGCAAATACTAGCCCGTGAAGGTCTAGCAATGGTTTATCAGAAATATCTTAGCAGTTGCCCTAGTGCTGGTATTGTGCAACAGGCAGAGGCACAAGCCAAGCAACGAAAAGCTGGTGTTAGGGGTGATTCAAAGTTTGTTGCGCCTTGGAACTATCGACGCAATAAGTAAGTAAGTGCGAGAGCGTTGCGCTGACTTGTCAGTTCAAAATCGCTCTTACAGTTTATTTAACAGGAACAGATAGGGGATGGCAGAAGGTACGAACTTCTTTGCGTAATAATTGACAGTTACTAATTTGGTTGCCACTCAAGTCCAGCCAATTTAATTTAGTCAAACCCGCTAGTGGTTTTACATCACTGATTTCGTTGTTATACAAGCCCAGCCCAGTCAGATTTATCAAACCCGCTAGTGGTTGAACATTACTGATTTTGTTGCGACTCAACCACAGAAAAGTCAGATTAGTCAAACCCGCTAGTGGTTTTACATCACTGATTTCGTTGTTACCCAAGCTCAAAAGAGTTAATTTAGTCAAACCGAAGAGTGGTTTTACATCACTAACGGGACTTAAACAATAGATTAATTTAAATAAGTTATAATCCATGCTAGGCAAGTATTTCACGTAGAGAAATACCCATGAAAGAAACCACTCCCGATGCTATGCCTCCATGTTTTGAAAAATGGT
>JAESGO010000063.1_pt1 | contig 90222 bp, 87 predicted proteins | sample 9269701 | NCBI WGS metagenome assembly JAESGO01 (sample SAMN15720690, study PRJNA650881) | algae metagenome | isolation source: Hormoscilla sp. CMT-3BRIN-NPC48 and co-occurring heterotrophs from... | place: USA: Clark Mountains Wilderness, California | collected 2010-04-18 | reverse complement strand
TCCTGACATCATCCCTAAAATTACTACTAACAATACTAACCACAGCGGATGCCTTTTTCCTTTGTTTTTGCGAAAGTCTTTGACTTTTTTTAAATGTTCTATTAAACTAATAAACATCTTTTTTTGTGAAATAATTAGCGACCGCTATGATTTTATCAGGTAGCGATCGCTCTTTCTTTAGGTATTTTGCTCCAAAAATGAAACAGCCCTGGGTTTAAACCGGAGGCGGGTTAGTGGGTAAGCGAAAAAATGTGGGTAATGACAAGCCCTTGAGGGTGTCGGCGCTTGGTACAAGATCTCAATGATCGAGAGGAGAAAATCAGAGGTAGTTGACAATTACTCTCATTTAGCCTTAAAAAGTTAAGTAATTCAATTACAGGCTTAATGAGAATTTTTCTAAAAAATGCTACTAGACATCCTTGTGTAGAGACTCCTGATTTCGCGTCTCTACAAGCGATCGCGCTCAAACAATCCTACTAATGACACAAGAAACCCACCCAACCAGTATGCGTACTTTTACGATCATCTGGCTAGGTCAGATGGTTTCGACCATTGGTAGCTATATGACCAATTTTGCCCTCAGCCTGTGGGCGTGGGAAATTACACATCAAGCAACTGCTTTAGCTTTAGTAGGTTTCTTTTCCCAACTTCCAAGTTTATTCATTGTCCCTTTTGCAGGAGTAATAATAGATCGCTGGAATCGCAAGTTATTATTGATGCTATGTGATACAGTTGCAGGTTTTTCTAGTATCGCTATTTTGCTACTGTATCTCACAGGTCATTTGCAAATCTGGCATTTATATGTAATTGCGGGAATTAACGGCACTTTCGGTCAAATTCAAACTCTGGCATACTCAGCATCAATATCACTCCTCGTACCTAAAGAACACTACACCCGTTCTAGTAGCTTGCAATCACTATTGCATTACGGTTCTAATATTATTGCTCCAGCATTAGCAGGTAGCCTTTACTACATCATTGGATTACTAGGTATTTTGGTCATAGATTTGACCACATTTGCGATCGCAATTAGCACAATGTTATTGGTGCGTTTTCCCCAACGCGCTGATAGTGAGAGAAAATCCACTGATCAAATTCAGCCAAGCATCTGGCAGGAAGCTATTTTTGGTTTTCGCTACATCTTTAAAAATTCCAGCTTACTTGCCCTCTTAGTGTATTTTTCCTTATTCTCCTTGGCTCACGATCTCGGTGCAGCTATCTACAAACCGATGATTTTTGCTCGCACTGCTAATAATGCAGCAGTTTTAGGCAGTATCTTATCTGCTGCGGGAGTAGGGGGTGTTGTCGGTGCATTAATCTTAACTACTTGGGGTGGCCCCAAACGCAAAATCAATGGAATGTTAGCAGGGATGGTTGGCGCAGGGTTTTGTAAAATTATATTTGGTTTAGCTCAAACACCTGTAGTTTGGATTTCAGCACAATTTTGTTCATCTCTAAATTTTCCGTTAATGGGATGTTGCAACGATGCTATTTGGTTAAATAAAGTTAAACCTGAGATTCAAGGGCGTGTTTTTGCCACCCGTAGTGTAGTAACTTTAGTTACATCTGCGATCGCTTATTTAATAGCTGGAGTTTTAGCAGATCGCATTTTTGCACCTGCAATGATGCCTGGAGGTATTTTAACACCTATTTTCGGGGGATTATTTGGTACTGGTGCTGGTGCAGGTATCGCACTTTTATATGTGATTACTTCCGTATTATTATTACTACTGGGATTAAGCGGATACTTATTGCCTGCGTTGCGAGATTAATAGCGATATATTGCAACACTTAAATCAGTAATTAATTGATATTCATCCTGCTTACATTAGCCCCTTAATACTTTCACTGGTAATTTAGAGATACTTAGAAGAAATGACTCTAGAGGAAGTGAATTTATAGGATTTGCATAAACGCAGATATCATATTTAAGCCCAGATAAATTCCCAATACTTTCCGGCAATTGGGTTAATTGATTATTAATTATCTCTAAATTTTCTAGCTTTGTGAGATTTCCAATACTTTCGGGTAATTGAGTTAATTGATTATTCGTCAGTTCTAAATTCAACAACTGACTTAGATTTCCAATACTTTCAGGCAAAGATTGTAAAAAATTGTTTTTAATATTTAAATCTTTCAGATTTTGTAATTCGCCAATACTTTCTGGTAAAGAACTTAAATATCCATTCTCAAGCATGAGATGTGTTAATCCTTTTAATTTACCAATACTATCTGGTAGCTGATGTAATTCTCGATTGCTGGTAATTTTTAAATAAGTTAAATTACTAAGATTGGCGACAGTTTCAGGCAATGACCTGATAGCTGTATCATTAATCACAAGCTCTTCTAGAGAAGTAAGCTGTCCGATGGTATCAGGCAATTTTTCTAAACCAGCAAGGCTGCTTCTAGAACCCATCAGTTCTAATCGCCTGAGATTGGTAAGTTTACCAATACTACTTGGTATTTCTTTAAGGCGGAAACAGTCAGCAATATATAGCTCTTCTAAATTTTTCAGTCTACCGATACTTTCAGGTAGATATTCAAGTAGCTCAAAATCGTAAAGTTGAAGTATTTTTAGACGAGATAATTTGCCAATTTTTGCCGATATTTCGTCAACAAATCTAGGATGTTCCTGAAAACACAAATGTTCTAAGCTGGATATGTCACCAATAGAGTCAGGGATATTAGATCTATAGCTAACTGAAAAGTTTAAATATAATTTGGTAGGTTTAACTTTTTTAGCCTTTTTAATGAATAGTTCCAACTCTTCTAAAGTTTCCAAATAACCAGATTGCATCATTTTGAGTCTATACCTCTAATTCATTAATATCAATCGTTTTAGTTATCTACTTTTATTTGAGGTGTTTGCCCCTGAGCAGCAACATTATCTTGTTTACGTTGTAATGCTGTTAATACTGCACTTTTACTATTTAAAGCTTCTTGATAATTCGGCTTCAAACTAATCGCTTTATTATAAGCAGCTAGGGCATCTTTAGGATTATTTAAACTAAATAGAGCGTTTCCGCGACCATACCAAGCTTCAGGATAATTTTTGTTAATTTCAATTGCTTTATCATAAGATGCCAGTGCATCTTGATATTGATTCAAGTTAAATAAAGTATTTCCGCGACCATACCAAGCTTGAGCGTAATTTGGTTGTAACTTAATTGCTTGATCGTAAGCTGCGATCGCTTCGGCATTCTGTTGTAAATGTTCTAACGCTAAACCTTTATTTGCCCAAGCTTCGGCATTACTTTGTGCAAATTCAATTGCTTTTTCAAAGGATAATAAAGCTTGATCGTATTGTTGTACCTTATCCAATACATATCCCCGATTATTCCAAGCATCAGAGTATTCTGGTTGAATTTTAATTGCTACTTCACAAGATGCGATCGCCTCTTGGTATTTTTGCAACTTCGCTAAAGCATAACAGCGCCCAGTCCACACTTCAGGGGCATTTGGTTGCAGTTTAATCGCTTTATCAAAAGATGCGATCGCTTCCTCATATTTCTGCATATGATCGAGTGCTAAACCTCGGTTTGACCAAGCTACCGTTGAATCTGGCTTCAATTGCAACGCTCGATCATAAGTAGTAACAGCTTCTTGGTAGCGTTTTAATTCTAGTAATAAAGATCCTTTATACAGCAAAGCTAAAACATACTTAGGTTCAATCTTCAAAGCTTGATTATACGCTTTTATAGCTTCTTCATACTGTTGAGAAACATAAAAATCATTGCCGATTTTCAACCATTCGGCTGCGCTTTTCGGTGCAGTTGAATTAGCCACAGCCTCAGTAGGGATTATTGGCGCATTTGCTATATAAGTATTAATCGGAATTCCCCAATTAATAGTCTCAACCGCAGAATTACCACCTTGATTAGCATTTGTTGCGGATAACTGTTGTGGTGGTACAGCGCCTTTTAATTCACTCAAGCGAGCAATTTCTGAAATACTACGACCATTAACAGCAATTACCTCGCCACTTTGATTAAGCACAGGTGCGCCTACCATTCCCGCAGTTGCCGAAGTTTTGTATGAAACCCCATAACCATCTGGTAAATTGTCAATAGCCGTAACCGCCCCTGAGAAAGACTGCGACGCAAGCTGGTTACTATCTGATGATTGAGCAAAACCTAAAATTTTGATACTATCTCCCAGTTTTACCTGCTCAAAGTTACCTAAACGAAAAGCTTGATAAGGGCAATTTGATTCACCAGGGTTAAATGTAATTACTGCTAAATCTTGATTAGGGAAGCGTTGAATATTAGCAGGCTCCCAAATTTTATTGTCAGAAGTTTGCAGTTTCAACTTACCACTAGCAGGCAAAGCATGACGCGCTGTGAGAACACTACAAACTTGGTCTGGCGCTGGTACAACAAATCCGGTAGCATTTCCTTTGTCTCCGTAGGAAATTTTTACCAAATCACCACCATCAACTAATTTACCTAGCTGAAAATTTGACAATTCGCTCCCACAACTGTTCAGTGATACAGCCAGCAAGCTAGAAGCAACAAACCAGCGCCAAAACTTCATCTCGCACCGCTATAACTAAAAAGTAGGTGAGCTATGCCAAGCTACATGAGAATGACTATGGATTACAAGTCACTGTCGTAGGATTGACATTTGCCCATATTTATGATAAATGAACACTTAACTGTTAATTCTTTAGGACTTACACAATAACGACACGCGGGCAAGATGCCCGCACTACTTACAGCAGATTGCAGGTTGTAAAGTACAGAAATACCCCTCCCGCGCTGTCCTTGCCCCCTCCCCTTACTAAGGGGAGGGGTTGTACTACATTTAGATGCAAGGTGCTGTATCTGTTGCACGTTGATGGGAAAACGATATTAATTGATAATTGTTAATTGTTTACTTTCCAATACAAAATCGGCTAAAGATTTTATCTAATACAGATTCAGTCACTTCTTCACCTGTAATTTCTCCTAAAGCTTGAATTGCACCCCGTAGATCAATCGTCCAAAAGTCGAGAGGCAATTGATTAGCAATTGTTGCTTGTACTTGCTCTAAAGATATCTTAGTCCGTGTTAAAGCCGCCGCTTGCCTTTGGTTAATGGCAATATCTAAATTAGCTGCTTGCAGATTACCACTTTGTACAGCATTAATAATGGCATTTTCTAAAGTATCAATACCTTGATTATGAGCAGCAGCAGTATAGACAATCTGCTTAATTTCAGTTGGTAAAGACAATTGACTAATATTTTCTACCAAGTCAATTTTATTAATTACTAAGATTACAGGACGTTGCTGTACTTGGTCATAAATCTGTTGATCGCCACTTGTCCAACCAGCTTGTGCATCTATCGTAAGTATGACTAAATCTGCTGCTTGGGCGGTTAAACGCGATCGCTCTACTCCGATTTTTTCCACCACATCCACAGTTTCCCGAATCCCAGCAGTATCCAAAACTTGCACAGGGATACCTTTAACTACTAACTGAGATTCCACCACATCGCGGGTAGTACCAGGAAGATCAGTTACAATTGCGCGATCGCTACGACTCCAAGCATTTAATAAACTTGATTTTCCCACATTCGGACGACCAACTATCGCCACTTTTAAACCACTGCGTAGCAATTCCCCTTGATCTGCTGTTGCCAAAATTAAACTTACTTCTGCCAAAATATCTTCAATTTGGGCTGTAATTGCTTGCTCATCTAAAGGTGGTAAATCTTCCTCAAAATCAATTCTGGCTTCAATTTCTGCCAAAATATCCAAAGCTTCCATCCTTAAGCGCCGAATTGGTTGAGCTAATTTTCCCTGCAAACCTGCAAGCGCCGCTTGCGATGCTGCTGGACTTTGCGACCCTACCAAATCAGCAATACTTTCTGCTTGAGTTAAATCTAAACGTCCATTGAGAAACGCCCGCAGCGTAAATTCTCCTGGTGTTGCTAATCTTGCACCTTGTTCTAAGCATAATTGCAACACCTGCTGTACAGGCATAATCCCACCGTGACAATGGAACTCTACAACATCCTCACGGGTATATGAGCGCGGTGCTTGCATAATTAACAACAACGCTTCATCCACCAACTGCTTTGTCTGTGGATCTAGCACATTTCCATAAAGGATGCGGTGGCTTTCCCAAGGTTGATTTCCAGGCGCATGAAAAATAGCATGAGCGATGGTGATCGCCTCTGCACCAGATACCCGCACAATTCCCACACTACCTTGTTGCGGTACAACAGCCGTTGCGATCGCCGCTATAGTTTCACCCTGCACAAACATTTTAGACAATTAACAATTAACAATTAACAATTAACAGTTAACTACGCCTTACTGTCAAATGTGCCGCATCAGGGCTTCAAAAATTTCGCAGTGCATCTTAAACCCAGCAGGTAAGTAGAAATTTCTTTTTAATTCTAATTTATCTGCCAGTTGTTCAATGTATTGATACCTTTTATCTTTTAAACTGTGTTCTGACTGAGTTGATTTATACTCGACTTGATTTACTTGTACTAACATTTTTTTATTTATAGCTAACTCTACTCAAACATAGTTATTTTCCAGTCTGGGGAAATTTAACATTTAATATGGAATCTAAAATCAATGGTTTTAACTAAACTAATATTATTTAATTTTGTATCAATATGTTTATAACTTAAGCTAGAGGTTATCCAAAAATATGAAATTTATTACTTCTTGCAAAAATTCTAATTTTGTTTTTAAACAGGCGCAGATGTACGTTGCCGTAGGATAAACAGATGGACGTAGATATAGCGCGAACTTCGCTTCCCGCACTATGAGCGCAGATGTAAACCAAAATTTTATAACTTTTGCTCATTAGTCTAATGACCGATGACCGATGACCAATAACCAATGACCGATAGTGTGCGTTAATATGTAGAGCTAAGTTTCATGTTGCAACCTAGCCGCCGATGGAATTTTGGGAATTTCTACTACAAAAAGAGGGCGATCGCTCATGGATTCGCCCCAAGACGACTAATTTTGAAATTACAGCAGGTCGCTATCGAGTAGCGGCAAAGTCATCCCGTGCAAATGTGGAGGTGGAAGTTGCGGTTACTTATCAAGCAGTTGGTAAGCAACCATCCCAGCGTCGAACTAAGCAGCGATCGCAACGTACCAACCCAGAAGGGTTAATGGTTGTCATACCATTTACTAATCTCACCCCTGGAATTTGGGAACTATGTTGTTCTAGTAATCACAAATCTCCAGTGGGCAAATGGCAGCAAGCCCTAAAACTTGAAGTGATATCTAGTCTGACGGAAACATCACCAGTCGCTCAGACAAATGCCGCAGCAACTCACATAGAGGATGCGATCGCCCCACACAGCCACGACGCTAACATTGCTGCACCATCATCAACAGAAATAGCCTCCGTTACCTTTCCAGATTTAGTTATTGCCAATCAAACCTTAGCAAATGCTAGTAAATTAATTGCTGCTAGTGCTGAAACTATCGAACCAGTATTAACAAGCCAAGCTCAACCATATGAGCTTAAAGTAGCAGGCAATCACAGGATAAATACTACTCATGTAGAGCATTCCAACCCAACTTTAAATGTTTTCTGGGATGAGTCTCTGCTCAACCTAGAGCAAATGTTGCAGCAAGTGGTTGAGCCACTCTTAGAAGATCTTGATAACTCAGAATCTATTAAATACATCCCAAATCGACTAGCAGATCAACCTTCATCAGTTTCAGATCTTGATAACTTTCCAACCGCGCCAACTGTCAACAATATCCAACAGTTCAAATTAACCCTCGAACAGGAAACCTTTGTAGTTAGTAGCGGAAATCAGTTAACTTTATCTGGTAGAGTAGAACTCCTCAACAACCCACAGCTATTAAATTTATTTTTTCAAGGAACATTAGGAATTAGCCTACGCGATCCCCAGAATTCACAAATTTTACTAGATGTTAGACAACCCGTAGAAGAACAACTACCAACATTTAAATTTAGCTGTAACTTTAAAGTTACTATCAATTGCGAAACTCGTTTAATTTTGGGAGATGTGACGTTGTATGACGCAGCATCAGTCGCCTTGGCATCTCACCCCTTCACGATTACAGTTGATTTAGAGGAATTATTCAATACGCTCCTAGCTAAGAAATCTGAAGCGATCGCAGAAGAGTTCGAGGAAGAGTTGATTTTTCCTCCAGAACCGAGATATATCGCTCAAAAACCGACAATTTTAATTGATAACCTGTTGAAGTTAGTAGAACATCCTCAAAATCCTAAAACACTACAACCCTCACCTCACCAACCCTTACCTCCTCAACTTTACCAACCGACCTCCAAGGCAAAAGCCCTCCAATCTCCACAACTGCCTAAATTACCTCAGCGTGAGAAAGCATTACCTCAAGGCGCTAAAAATGATCGCGATCTTGAAACTACTTCCTTAATAGTAGAGAGTTTAAATCAACCAAAAATCCCAGATCCGCAGCCCTTACAACTTGCTTCTAGCAAGCAAGCTGAGACTACAACAGTAGTAAGTTCTCAATCTAGTTCAGAAGGAATTGTTGAGAATTCAATTAAATCAGAAGTAGTGATTCCAGTACCTGAGTTATCTGGAGATCAGCTTGCCCTAGAACCATCTTTGATTAATAATCCCTTTCAAGAATTGCACTTGGAGGATCGTTTTTTGTCGCGCCTCAATGCTTTAGCGACAGATGGCGATGTATCCCAAGGAAGCGATCGCGAATTATTATCTATTGATAATCAAGCTCATTATTGGGAAGTTCTAGAAGCCACTGAGTTAGATAGAGAGATTCAGGCAGCACTTGATTTCTTCGACAATCCCTTTAGTTTAGAACCCTCTGCCCCCCTAGAAGCAATTTGGCAGCCAGAAGAAAAACCCCAAATGCCTAATTTGCCAGTTCACCTACCTACTAATCCTAGCGCCAGCTTTGATTGGGCAAGTTTAGAGATTGTGGTTGAGGATGAGTTACCTGTAGCAGAAGAGACATCATCAGTGACTACTGAATTAGATACTCATCTTCAGGCAAGTCAGTCTTTATCACCACAAGTTATTCCCTACCAGGAGTTTGATAATCAGCCAGTACCAACACCTGAGTTAATTATCCCGACTGGCGAACTTATATCTGGGGAATCCCTAATGGTGTGTGTGAAATTGCCACCTGATGCCGCTAATATTTATGTCAAGGTGTGGATTAAAGATCGTCAAAGTCGTTTTTTACTAGATGACCCCCACTTTTTAGTAGAGTTTTTACCCAATGATGGGAGTTTGGAGGCAACTACTCAATTAACTGTCCCCTTTGGCAGTGTGGAAATTAATTTTGAGGCGATCGCTGTTCATACCTCTACCCAGTCGGAAAGCCATAAAGTCACTATTGAGCGTGTGGTAGTTCCTCCAGAAGTAGCTAATTTATCGTTTGAGGAGTTGGAAGTTTAACCAATGGCAGTAGGTTAACAAATCAGGAGTAGAATTAGTATTTGTAATCTTAGATAGGAAATTTAGTTATGGCAGCTTCATTTTTGCCTTCACTTCTAGTACCTGCGGTGGGTTTGGTCTTTCCTGCGTTAACAATGGCTTTCTTATTCCTGTACATTGAACGCGAAGACCCCACAGGCATTTAGTTACTACCTCTGAGCAATAAAATAAAAGACCGCCGATTTGATCAAAGTCGGCGGTTATTTATTTTCCAATGATACTTAAATTTTTACAAAGTTGGCTATTGACATTTTTAGCCAACAATGCTAAGTCCTACATAGCGGAACCTACACCTGCATAGGAACCATAAAAGAACAGACCAAGAACCACAAGTACACCTGTACCAGCAACAGTAGCGACAATCCACAAAGGAATTTTTCCGCTCCCAGACATAGTTTTTACCTCCTAATTTATCCCAACAATGCTTTACTTAAAACTTGGTTAGTTGAAGAAATAACTGGAAAACAGGATACCAAGCACAAAAACCAAAAGTAATCCCAAATATAGGGAAGTCCTGTTTAATTCAACTGGTTGATTATTTGGATTGGGACTGCGGTCTGGCATAGGTATCTCCTATTTTTGAATAAATTGCATAGCGGCGATCGCACCCAAGAAGAAAACGGTTGGCACTGCCAAAGTATGAACAGCAAGCCATCTAACCGTAAAAATGGGATAAGAAACTGGTTGATTTGGAGTATTTGTCGTCATAATTTTCCACTAAAAAGCAAACTAATTACTTAAGAAATTTATCAATTTCTTGCTTAGATTCAAAGCGGTCTGAGACAATCGGTACTTCTTGACGCTGTTGCGTGAAATACTCATTCGGGCGGGGTGTCCCAAAAGCATCGTATGCCAGACCTGTGCTAACAAATAGCCAGCCTGCAATAAATAATGCTGGAATGGTGATGCTGTGAATCACCCAGTAACGAATGCTAGTAATAATATCGCCAAAAGGGCGTTCTCCAGTTGTTCCTGCCATTGATATTCCTCCTAGTTAAAACAACTAAAAATTCAGTTGTTCGGCTCCCAAATCTAGTATAAAGTCACAATCAATCACAAAGTTGCTTGAAATCAATTTTATGCTCAATTAAGCTGACATTTTACACCCATTGCCGATCAACTTATCCATCTGCTGTTTAAGCAGATTGTGGTGAGCCTTGGTATTTCAGTAAAATACCTCGTTGACCAATGATAAATCCTTGTTCAGGTGTTACAAATACAATTTTGTACAAATTAGATGGCACATCTTCAACTTCGCGGTCTTTTTGCCAAGTTTTACCGCCATCTAAACTACAAAGTAAATTGCCACTGCCACCCGCAAGCCAAATTTCATCAGGTGTACGATAAGCTAAATCGAGTAAACCCCAACTGGTAGACATTTCAGGGTATTGAACTTCATCCCAGCTTTCTATATCATCTGGGTTGCTAAATTGCACCTGACCGCCCCGCGCTAGCATCCACAGGCGACCATCTTGGGTAAATCCCATATTCTGCACACGACGGGAACTATTGCGATTATGACCTACCCAGGCATCTAAACCTGGTTCCCAGGTAGAGTAGAAATTACCTTTAGCAGACACCGCTACATATTTACCATCTGGAGAGCGAGAAATATTGCGAACTACCCCCAAAGCATCTTGTACTAAAGCTTGCCAAGTTTTACCGCCATCAGATGTCCGGTAAATAGCACCAACGTTAGTAGTCATCTCTGCTGAGTTAGGTGCAAGCGCCAAGATGGTGTTAGGCGCACCAGGTAACTTATTACTCAGTGGAATACGTGACCAAGATTTACCGCCATCTGTTGTATGCAGCAAAATCGCCGGATCTCCGGTAACCCACCCTTCATCACCTACAAAACTTACTGAAGACAAGCGGTAATTTTGATTATCTACATCAAGATTGCGAACCTTCCAGGTTTTACCTCCATCAGTTGTTTCTACAAGTGTGGAGTCACTCCCCACTAACCATCCATGATTAGAATCTGCTGTAAAGGCGATATCCACCAAGGTAGCTTGCGTGGGGACGTTAATGATTTGCCAAGGACTCTTAGTTAAAGATGCCACTTGACTACAACTGGCAGCAAGAACCGCGATCGCCAGTAATATTAAAATTTGTTTCAAAAATCTCACAATTGACATCACATGGATAACTGTTTGCAGCTAATAGCTAGTTAAAGCATATAGATAAGATATGTCGATCAGCATACCTGGTTAGAAACGTTTGTAGCTTATAGCGTAAACAACAGCTTACTTCCAGGCAGAAAAACCGCCAACTGGGTATTACTGCAAACCGTAGAGACTTAGAAAGAACAAAACACCTAAACCCAACGCCCCAAAAATCAAGAGATTTTTTTGAGCAGGCGTTAAACGGTTGACACCTAAGCCATAGTTCAGATTTTCCTTAAAACCAGAAGGTGAACCCACAGGCCCCAGGTTTTGAAACGCCGTAGTTTTAGCCCCACAAACCGGACAGCGCCAGTTTAAGGGCAATTCATCAAACGTCGTTCCAGGTGGAATATTATTCTTGCTATCGCCTTTTTCCGGTTCGTAAGTATAGCCACAAGCTCGACATTCGTACTGATCTAACTCTTTAGGCTCAACGGCTGGATTACTCATTGCTCACCGCAGGAATTGAGAAGCCAATCTTAAAATCTCTGTTACAAATTATGACATGAATGTTGATTTTTTAATAAACTGTCTTCTACTGTCTCAAATTATCAATGGGTTAAATTCTTTAAAACTAGAGAGGCGTTTGGCGATTCTCGCTCTTGAGAGCCTACTGCATATAATGTAAAGAAGTACGAACATAAGTCCTTTAGCCTGAGTAGTAGTAACATATCGTGTTTGTTCTGAGTGGCTATGAGTATTTTCTAGGTTTCCTGCTAGCTTGCAGTTCAGTTCCTTTTCTCGCGCTAGCTGCCTCGAAGCTGCTGCGGTCTAAAGGTTCTGGCCCAGAGCGACGTACTACCTACGAATCCGGCATGGAACCGATTGGCGGGGCTTGGATTCAGTTCAACATCAGATACTATATGTTCGCATTAGTTTTTGTAATTTTTGATGTTGAAACTGTTTTCCTTTATCCTTGGGCTGTCGCGTTTAATCGCCTGGGATTACTGGCTTTTATTGAAGCCTTGGTATTTATTGCAATTCTTGTAGTTGCTCTTGTTTATGCGTGGCGCAAAGGAGCGCTGGAATGGTCATGAATAACACCACAACTGCTGACTCTGGATTTGAACAGCAGGCGCGAATTATCAATCCAATTGATCGCCCTCAAGTAACTCAAGAACTTTCTGAAAACGTCATTTTAACGACGGTTGATGACCTCTACAACTGGTCTAGACTTTCGAGCTTGTGGCCCTTGATGTTTGGAACCGCTTGCTGCTTTATTGAGTTTGCAGCGATGATTGGTTCACGGTTTGACTTTGACAGATTTGGTTTAGTGCCTCGTGCTAGTACTAGACAAGCAGATTTACTGGTTACAGCAGGCACAATCACGATGAAAATGGCTCCAGCATTGGTTCGTCTATACGAACAAATGCCAGAACCTAAGTATGTGATCGCAATGGGAGCTTGTACGATTACTGGTGGGATGTTCACTGTTGACTCCCCAACGGCAGTTCGAGGTGTTGATAAGCTGATTCCTGTTGATATTTACCTCCCAGGTTGTCCTCCTCGCCCAGAGGCAATCATGGATGCGATTATTAAGCTGCGTAAGAAAGTAGCTAATGAATCCATGCAGGAACGTGGTCAACTTGTCCAACAGCATCGGTATTACAGCACAACTCATAAGATGAAACCTGTACCGGAAATTTTGACAGGTAAATATTTACAAACTGGAACCCGCGAAACGCCACCGCAGGAATTAACAGAAGCGATGGGTATGCCAGTACCACCTGCTTTGTTAACTTCAGGAAAACAGGAGGTAAGTCGTGGCTGAAGAATTTAAACCAGCAAATGCTGAAAATACAGCAAATGCTGAGGCATCCCAAATAATTGAAGCAGGCAAGGTTTCTCGCTGGTTAACAGAAAATGGTTTTGAGCATGAAGCTTTAGAACGCGACCACTTGGGTGTAGAGATTATTAAAGTTGATCCGGATTTTTTAATTCCAATTTCTACAGCACTTTATGCTTACGGCTTTAATTACCTGCAATGTCAAGGTGGTTATGATGTTGGCCCTGGGGACGATTTAGTTAGCTTTTATCATTTAATTAAGCTGAGTGATAATGCTGATCGTCCTGAAGAAGTGCGGGTGAAAGTGTTCTTGCCCAGGGAAGATCCCAAAGTGCCTTCAGTTTACTGGATTTGGAAGAGTGCTGACTGGCAAGAGCGGGAATCTTTTGATATGTATGGGATTGTCTATGAAGGACATCCTAATCTCAAGCGGTTATTAATGCCAGAAGATTGGGTTGGTTATCCTTTGCGTAAGGATTATGTCTCGCCTGACTTCTACGAGTTGCAAGACGCTTATTGATGACCTTGCCAACCCCTCCGGTGTCTACAAGGAGGGGCAGCAAGTAAGTTTGTCTAACTAAGCTGTTTCGGCATCAATGCGGTTTACTTCTTCGTGAGATAGTTTTACGTTGATAGCTTGAACTGAATTTTCGATACTTGATACTTTGCTTGCACCAGGGATAGGTACGATCGCAGGTGATTTAGCTCGTAACCATGCAAGTACAATTTGGTAAACGGATACCTTTTTTTCTTTTGCTAGTTGTGCGATCGCATTTATTTCTTCTAATTTACTGACACGACGACTTCCACCTAACGGACTCCAAGGGATAAAAGTCAGTTTTTCTTGCTCACAATACTTTAATACGCCGTCAGTTTCAGGTTGTCGATACCAGGGATTGTACTGATTCTGCACAGATACAATATTGACAACATCACGGGCGCGTTTAATTTGTTCCACAGAAAAGTTGGAAACACCGATAAAGCGAATCATTCCTGCATCTACAGCTTCTTTCGTAGGTTTTAATGATTCCTCAATTTTGTAATCAGGATCGGGTGCGTGATATTGCCAAAGATCTATCGGTTTTTCTCCGCCGAAGGCTTCAAAACTTTCGCGGATAGTTTGGCGTAAATGAGCGGGATTACCATTGCGTGTCCAAGTTCCATTAGGTCGCATTAAGCCACCTTTAGTTGCAACAATAATGTTGCTAGTATCCCCTTGATACTCTTTAAGTGCTTTAGCAATCAGTTTTTCATTGTGGTGTTTTTCTGACTCATCTTTGCAGTAAGAGTCAGCCGTATCAATAAAGGTGATACCTAATTCAAGGGCGCGGTGGATAACTTTAATGGCTTCTGACTCTGGAGGTCTGCTATTTAAGGACATTGGCATTCCACCAAGACCTATAGCACTGATTGTAATATTAGTGTTTCCAAGCTGTGTTGTTTCCACTATTTAGTCTCACTTTATTTGTTAATGCTTTCGTCTCCTTTAAATTGATTAAATGTATCTAAATAGATCTGCGTCTGTCTGAGGGTGAGTTTAGTTAAATTTGTGAGGGTGGAAGATATCAATTAAAAGCTACTTTAGGGTAACGGTGGGATAGAAAAGTTAGTAAACAAACGCACATCATAGGGCGCAGTTGCTAAAGTATTGACTAGCCTTTTGTCTAAAGTTAATAAAGGTGCAGAAACTCTGTGAGCAAGGGCAACATAAGAGGCATCATAAGCAGAAATCTCATAAGTTACGGCTATATTAACTGCTTCTTCCATTAAGTCAGCCATCGGCACAACCTTTAGCGGAAAACTTTTGAGAGTAGCTAAGTCTGTTTAAACTTACTCTAGTGTATACATTCCAGCGTGGACGTATTTCCAAAAGATATTTGCTATATTATCTATCTAGATGCGAACTGACAAGCCAGCGCGATCGCTATCGCATTCTGATTTATTGTGTTTTAAGCTACACCAACCAAATCATTGAATGGTTTAGGCTGTGGTAAAACTATGCCATATTGTTGATATTCCTCAATCAAAAGTTCTAAAACTTCTTGAGCATTTTTTAATGCTGCTTTTTAAATTAATAAAAAATAATTAATTTAGCTTTTTAACTAGAAGCACTGGTATAAAATCGCAGAGCAAACCTCCAAAATAACCGCGCAAAAAACAGCAGAACTATTGCTAACATCCCAGCACCAATTAGCCAATTAATTTGAACTCGTCCAAGCATTGCTTCTGCGGGTACAGTTGTTAAAAATGCTACTGGAACTATAAAAGTAAAAAAGAAGCGGTAAGCCGCAGGATATGCCACCATTGGATATCGACCAGCTTCGATGAAACCTCTCAGAACTTCGGTAACGTTGTAAATTTTGACAAACCAGACGCTAGTTGCTCCCAGAATAAACCATAGGCTATACAAAATTACAAGCCCAAAAAATAGGGGTACTGCGCTGAGGATATACCCGCTTGTTGGTAATTGCAGGTTTTTACCTGCGTAACCAATTAATATTAATCCAAAAAATATATCTGGTAGTCCCCAAGGTGAAAGGGTACGAGTAGAAAGCCAAAATTGACTACTAATTGGTTTAAGGAGTATAAAATCCAGGGTTCCTTTCTGGATATGATCGACAATATGGTTGAGGTTGGGTGCTAGGAAAGTAGCGGAAAACCCCTGAAGTAAAGTAAATATTCCTAAAACTATCAATGCTTCATTCCAAGACCATCCTTCAAAGGTGTAGCCGTTGCGGTAAAACAGAGATACACCGAATAAGCTACCAGCTAAATTACCTAAGCTGCTGATGGCAGCTAAGACAAAGTTTACTCGATATTCGAGTTCGGCTGCGATCGCAGCACTCCAAAATAGTTTTAATACTCTTAAATATCTTTGCATCTGCTTGAATTAACTCAATATCATCAACAACCCAATCCCTCCCGCCAAAACCATCGAATTAGCAATTAAGAAATAGCGGTCAATTTTAATTATCCTGGCAATTTCTTCTGGCTTTTCATTTTTCAGCCAATTAGCTGTGATAATTGCCTCTAGAATTGCTGCCATAATCAGCACATAAGCTAGTGCATATATTTTATCTAGTAAAACCAGATAACCAACATCGGGTAGTGCATCTGAGTAAGACTGTTGCAAGAACACTATAGTTAACAGAGCGGTTGCAGGCAGAATGATTCGAGAATCAACATAAGCTGGATACAGTAATAATGATCCCCAACTAGAAAAAATTACAATTAATAAAGGTAATAATAGTTTCCATAAAAACAGGCTAAGAGGTCTGAATATTAACAATTCATAACGTAAACTAGAATAGGTTGATTTGTTTTGTTTAACGCTGGGATCTCCAAAGCTAGAAGCATACTCATGCACTAAGTTTTGCATTTGATAATTTTTAATTTGCCACCCTGGGGCAGATAAATCATCAGCATATCCAGAGCCATCATTTTCTGCTATATAAACTAATTGCTCACTTGTGTAAAGGGAATTTTCCAGGGTAATTTTTAAACTTTGTTGATCTAAGGGATAGCGAGTAAATAAAAAGGGTTCCCGAAAGCGACCTTCTGTTCTAACTACTTGATAGAAGCTGCCATCTGGTAGTTTCTCTGGCTTTTCATAACCAACTTCCTTTGTAAGACTCCAATCTTCAACACCGTTGGTAAATTCCAGTTTTTCAACTGGATCAATCTCGCCTTTCCACTTAAACCACATATAAAAATCTATGTAGTAAGTATTACTCGACGGGTTAATATCGTAGAGATTTACAGCATAGATACCTGTTTTAACTTGTTGGGCTGTGGCAGGTATTTGAGATAAAGGTTGATATGTGGTTGAGGTTATTGGGGCTTGAGCCAAAGCAATCATATTTCCCCCTAACTGAACCAATAAGAAGACTGTAGCGGTACAAAGGATAGGAATAACCAGTTTACGCTTAAAAAAAATTTTCCAAAGAATTAGATTCATAGGGGGTTGATATCATTTATTTGCAAAGTGGATAAGTTCAAAATTACTTTGAGCCAATCTCATCCTACAACCGCATTTTGCAAAGTTATTAATTGGTAAAAAGTAAAATCTCAATTATTAATTAATCTATGAATTATGAAAAGTGATCGCCAACCTGCGAAATGTGTGCTGTAAATTAGTAGGGGCTTTGTGATTGATGCTGCAAATATGTAAGTGCGATCGCCTACTCCGTAAGTAATCACAAATGCGAACTGACAAGTCAGCGCTTGCGCTATCGCACTCCTCCCTCAACTTCCTACGCGCCCATCCCTGAGTAACGCTTCAAACCTTTACGCCACAACCAGCGATTTAATCCCCAAAATAATATACTCCAACCTATTATTACTAATAGCCCTTGCCCGATATTCACTGGCAACCCGATCAAAATTGCTGAAGGAAAATGTATCATATAGGGAAATGGTGTCCATTGCACCACATTACGCACTTCTTCAGGAAATAGTTGTAACGGTGCAATCAAACCAGACAAAAATAAATAAAACAAAAACCATAGTTGCTCAATTGCTGTAGCTTTTTCTGTCCAGAAAGCTAACATTGCAAATGTATACTGAATGATAAAGCGCAATACAAAAGCTAGATTTATTGTAATAAAAAATATTAACAATGTTTTTAAACTAGGCAGCCAAAAAGCTTGGGGATAAAGTGCGAAAAACAAAACTATTAACCCCAAAGCAAAAGGAAGACGGGCAAGACGTTCAGCAAGGTGTCCAGCAACATGATGCCATACTGGATCTATTGGTTGTAGCAGCTTAGGAGATAATTTTCCTTCTAATACTTCTTTTTCAAACTCCCACACTACCCAAACAATCGTAAATTGTCTAACAATAAAAACTGCCAAAAAATAGCGCACTAAATCTATCGGTGATAACCCAAAACGCCCACTTTGAGCAGCTTGATTCCAAACACCCATTAAAATAATTGGTAAAGAGTTTGATAGCGCCCAAAATAATAATTCTGCGCGATACTCTACCATGTGGGCATAGTAAGTACTGAGAAAAGTTGTAGTAGTTCTAATTAATCGCTTCATTAGAGGGAGGAGAGAGAGAAGAGATTCTATAAATTAAAGGTGGTTTACCTATAACCCTTGTAGAGATATTGAATACAATGTCTCTACGTTATGTATGGGCAATTCATTCAACTACTCCAGCGCGAAATACCCGACCAATTACTTCTTCTACTGGTGGATCAGTTACAGTTAGATCCATTACTTCTAATTCAGCTAAAATTTGAGCTACTGTGCGAGTTAGTGCTTCCCGCTTAACTAATAAACGCACTTCTCTCCCAACTACCGCTTCAACTTCACCATAATGTGCTAATTTTTCTGCGGGTAAAGGCTGCGCTAATTCAACCTTAACTTCACGATAGGGGGCAAAGCGGTCTAAGAGTCCTTCTAACCTACCATCGTAGATTAATTGCCCTGCATGAATTAGCATTACTCTTTGACAAAGTGCAGTGATATCAGCCATATAGTGACTGGTTAACAAAATCGTTGCTTGGTAGCGTTGATTATACTCACGTAAAAAGTCTCGTACATTGACTTGAGCGTTCACATCTAATCCTAATGTTGGCTCATCTAGAAATAATACTTGTGGGTGATGAAGGAGTGCTGCTAGTAATTCTGCCTTCATTCGTTCACCCAAGGACAGTTTACGCACTGGTTGGTTAAGCTTACCTTGCAGTGAAAGCATCTCGACTAATTCGCCGACGCGCTTGCGATACTCCTCATCAGAGATACCATAAACAGCCGCGTTGATATTCAAGGAGTCGATGGCTGGTAAATCCCACAAAAGTTGCTGTTTTTGCCCCATTACTAAGGTAATTTTTTGCAAAAACGCTTCTTGACGGCGAAAAGGAACGAATCCAGCAACTCGGACTTTACCCCCAGAAGGATGAATTAACCCTGTCAGCATCTTGAGGGTGGTAGTTTTTCCAGCACCATTAGCACCTAAAAAACCAACTACTTCGCCTGTATTGATTTCAAAAGAAACATTCTGAACTGCGTTAACTTGGCGGTAGTTACGACGGATGAAGTGAGCCAATGTACCTTTGATACCTGGTTCTTTAACGGCTACGGGATAAACTTTGCTGAGGTTTTCAGCCACAAGTATCGGCATACTATCTAAATTGGCATGGCGTGATTACAGGCTAACGCATCTTCCATTTGATCGCATACAACTGTGTAACAGGGCAAATATGGTGTATTATCCTCATTTTGACTGTTGATACAAACAGCATCATCAAGCGACAAAAAATTCAATGTAATCGACTATACATCCTGATACGATAAAGTAATAATGGAGTAATTACCGATGGGCGATAAAAATAGCAATATTAACTTTATACAACCTGCTGTTTACCGCATTTTAGACGCTAATTTAGATCGCGCCAGAGAAGGTTTACGCATTATTGAAGAATGGTGCAGATTTGGTTTAAACAGTGGTCAATTAGCCAATGAATGTAAGCAAATGCGGCAAGAGTTAGCTGGCTTGCATTCGTCAGAAATTCGTGCTGCGCGGGATACTCCAGGCGATCCTGGTACAGAACTCACACATCCCAAAGAAGAACAAAGATCGGGTATTGAGCAGTTATTACAGGCAAATCTTTGTCGCGTCGAAGAAGCACTGCGGGTAATAGAAGAATATGGCAAGCTCTATAGTACGCAAATGAGTGCTGATGTCAAGCAGATGCGCTATCGAGTTTATACGCTAGAAAGCAATTTGTTGGCTTACCGTCGTCATCAATTGCTGAAGCAATCGCACCTGTATTTAGTGACTTCCCCTTCAGAAAATTTGTTTAACGTCATCGAAGCAGCACTGCAAGGCGGGCTGACTTTATTACAGTATCGGGATAAAAGCTCAGACGATTCTATTAGGCTGAGTTATGCCCATAAACTGCGGCAGTTATGCCATCACTACGGCGCACTATTTATTATTAACGATCGCGTAGATTTAGCCGTAGCAGTAGATGCTGATGGTGTACATCTTGGACAGCAAGACGTTCCGGTAGGCTTTGCACGCCAAATATTAGGTTCACAACGCATCATTGGTAAATCCACAACCAATCCAGATGAGATGCAACGAGCTATAAATGAAGGTGCAGATTATATCGGCGTAGGGCCAGTATATGAAACTCCTACCAAAGTTGGTAAAGCTGCTGCTGGTTTGGAATATGTTCAATATGCGGCTCAAAATTCCCCGATTCCTTGGTTTGCGATTGGGGGAATAGATATGAATAACTTAAATGATGTATTGAAAAGTGGTGCAGAGCGGATAGCAGTTGTTCGCGCAATTATGGAAGCAGAACAACCTACTTTAATAACTCAGTACTTCCTTTCCCAACTAACTCGCATACAAACCCTACGCAGTATTGACTCTCAAGTTGTGCAGTCTCATGTCTAACAATAATGTTGAAATCACGCTACAAGTTAACGGTGAACCCCGTACTTGTCCGCCCTCAACTCGACTACCACAACTGCTCGAACAATTAGGATTAAATCCTCGTTTAGTTGCAGTTGAGTACAATGGCGAAATTCTCCATCGGCAATTTTGGTCAGAAACAGAAATGCGTGAAGGCGATCGCCTAGAAATAGTTACGATTGTCGGAGGCGGCTAGAATTAACAATTACAGGATATTAGGCATTTTAAGTAATGCAGGGGAGCAGGGGGAGGAAAGCTTTAATTGCTAACTTTGAGCAATTGCTTCTGCCCTGTACGGATTTCCCTCTCAGGAATCCGCCCTTAAGCTCTAGGTTTTTCGCCATATAAAGGAATAAATTAAAGATAGGCGCGATGCTAGCTAAGACCACTAGACAGCAGCGCCGCCAGATCTGATCTACTTGTCGCTCGAAAGATGTTTGCAGCAGTCATAATCGCTACAGTTGAATCGAGCTTAAGCCGAGAAAATATCTATGCGTAATAAATTGTTTTCCCATATCAAACCATTTTTTAAACCATTAATTGCCCTTGCTCTGGTGATGGCATTAACACTAGGCACTGCGGGTGATGCTTTAGCCGCGCGTAGTGGCGGACGAATGGGCGGTGGTTCTTTTAGTAGAAGCCCTAGTTATAGTGCGCCTCGTACCTACTCTCCAGGCGGTGGTGGTGGTTACTACCCAGGTGGTGGCGGCTACTACCCAGGCGGTGGTGGTTTTGGATTTCCGTTTCTCCTGCCTTTCTTTGGCTTTGGTGGAGGGTTTGGCGGTTTATTCAGTATCTTTATCTTTATTGCACTTGCCAACTTCTTAGTACAAACTTTCCGCCGTGTTGGTGGTGGTAATGACACTGAAAGTTTAGGTTACAACAATTCCCAAGTTTCAGTAGCACGAGTACAAGTAGGTTTGTTATCACAAGCTCGTGAGTTGCAAACCGAGTTAAACGATCTAGCTCGTACTGCTGATACGAGTACTGCTGAAGGACGGGCGCAAGTACTCCAAGAAAGTGCATTAGCTTTGCTACGTCACCCTGAATACTGGGTTTATGGAGCAGGACAATTTCAGCAAACTGGATTAGCACTTGCTGAAGCTAAGTTTAATCAATTAGCTTTGGCTGAACGCAGTAAGTTTACTGAAGAAACTCTTTCTAATGTCAACAACCAATTGCGTCAAGCTAGTTCCAATGCTGCTTTACCTGCTGGTGGTGGAGAGTTGGCTCAGGTAACACAAGCGCCTGGTGAATACATTTTAGTAACCCTTGTAGTTGGGTTCGATGGTAATCTGCAACTGCCAACCATCAACAGTTCTGACGATATGCGTCAAGCTTTACGTCAAATTGGTAGTATTTCAAGCGATCGCCTCCTCGCTGTCGAAGTTCTCTGGACTCCTCAAGCAGAAGGCGACACACTCACAACTGATGATTTACTCGCCTATTATCCTGATTTGAAGTTGATCTAAATTCTGAAAATATGAAAATAAAAAGGGCTGTCAATCAGTCCTTTTTTATTGTTTTTTTACATATAGCAACCTCCATAACCGTTAAGGCATGAGATTTATGACTTGGGATCACAATTTGAGTTTTTTATCTGCTCTCATCTGCGATTAAAAAATTAAATTTTTGATTTTTGCTTATTACTCTAATATCTTTAAATAACTTCAATCTTCTTACTAAATAGAACGCTTTTGCTCACCGCGATAGCGAATTATTTCAGCAATAAAAGCGACTAAACCTGATAAAACCATTAAGAATACACTAAGAGCATTGATATCTGGTTTTACCCCAGTACGAATACGACTAAAAATTTCTAACGGTAATGTTGTTGAACCCGTACCCGCCGTAAAGCTGGCAATTAAAAAGTCATCCATACTTAAGACAAAAGCTAATAGACAACCAGCGATAATGGCAGGCATCAATTCAGGAAGTAAAACTTGAATAAAAGCTTGTACAGGTGTAGCACCTAAATCTAGTGCTGCTTCTTCTAAGTGAGGATTAATATTATTAATTCTAGAAGAAACAACCAAAGCAATATAGGAAATACAAAAGACTACATGAGCAGCTACAATTGTCCAAATACTTAGAGGTATGCCGACTGATGCTAAAAATACTAGGGTAGCAACTGCGATCGCAATATCAGGAATAATTAAAGGTAAATAAGAAACACCACGATACAAAGTTTTGCCCGGAAACCGATAACGCGCTAACCCAACTGCCATCAAAGTTCCTAAAACTGCCGAAATAACCACCGCACCAATAGCCACTAGCAAGCTATTTTGCAGTGCTGTTAAAATCCGACTATCACTGAACAGCTTTTGATACCACTTTAAAGTAAATCCCTGCCAACCAGCACTATATGCTGACTCATTAAAACTATAAAACGTTAGTACCAAGATCGGCAGGTACATATAAAAGAACATCAGCAAGGTAAAAATTACCTGCCAGGAGGGACGAGGTTTATTCTTTGACTGCAACATTTCTAATGGTATTTCCTCCTGCTGATTATCCACTGTAACTGTCATCAATTCTCACCTAATGATTAGATGCGATCGCGTTAACGTTGAGGCGTAGCATCACCATATTTAATCAGTAGTGCGATCGCAACACTTACTGCAAAAATTAAAATCATGCTCAAAGAGGAACCAAAACCCCAGTTTTGTGTAGCTCCCAAAAACTGGTTATAAATTAATCTAGATACCGTCATACTAGATGCACCCCCAAGCAATTCTGGATCAACAAAATCACCCAAAGTGTTAATAAATACTAGCAAAGATCCAGCAGCAATTCCTGGCATAGTTTGGGGAACAGTTACCTTCCAAAAAGTTTGAATCGGATTTGCTCCCAAATCTGCTGATGCTTCTAACAAACGTTGATCTAATTTTTCTACAGAAGCGTAGAGAATTAATACCATATAAGGTAGATAGCTATAAGCCATACCAATAAACACAGCCGTACTTTGATTAAGTAAATCTAAAGGCGGTAAATGTAGACTTGTAAGAAATGAATTCAGCACACCTGTAGGGCGTAAAATTGTAATCCAAGCGTAGGAACGTAACAGCGAAGAAGTCCACAAGGGTAAAATAAACCCTAATACTAATAAATTTCGCCACTGCTTAGGAGCCATTTGACCAAGCCAATAAGCAACAGGGAAACCCAATAATAGAGTAACAATTGTTGTACCAAAAGCAAAAAAGAGCGATCGCCCTAATACCTGCAAATAAATTGGTTGAAAAATTAAACTATAATTCGCCAAGCCACTAGGATTAACTACATCCCCTGGACGAATATTCGGCACTAAACTTAACTCAAAAATTACTAAAGCAGGCAGCACTAAAAGCAACGCCAACCATAAGCCACCTGGGGCAAGCAATATCAGCGGTTCCAACCATTTAAACCCTCGACGTTCCTTGCCAGATGTAACCAGCAATTCATTAACGTCATCAGATGGCGTGGGATTAGGGATAGAAGAAGTTGGGGTAGACACAATAATTAATTAACAATTAACAAACAGTAGGGGCGGGTTCACCTATATCTATGTATCCTACAAAAATCTCACTTAAACCCGCCCTTTACTCATCTTTGTGCTGTGGTTCTGGATCTAGATATCCTACAAAAATATCGGTTAAACCCGTTCCTACAAAATGTAATTGCTAACTGCTGGTTAATTTAGTCCAGTATGATTCATAAATTTCTTTAGTTCTATCTGGTAAAGGAGCAATACCTTCGCACTTTGCCAGCAAGGATTCGGGAGGAAATAAGGTCGGATTATTTTGTACATCAGGTGGTAATAAATTAAATGCTACTTTGTTTGGTGTAGCAAAACTTAACCTTTGACAAATTGCTGCGGTTACTTCGGGTTGCAACATATAATTCATCCAAGCATATGCTGCATCTGGATTGGGTGCTGTTTTGGGAATCACCAGCGTGTCTGTCCATAACGAAGAACCACTGCGCGGCAGCACATATTGTAAGTTTTTTACTTCTGGGACTAAATCATTAGCATCTGAAGAAACACACATAGCTACCAGCAAATCCCCAGTTAAAATCTGACTGCGCCAAGCATCAGAAGTAAAAGATGCGATGCTCGGTTTGAGTTGTGCTAACTTTTCATAAGCTTGTTTAATTTGCTGTGGATCTGTTGAGTTGTAACTATATCCCAACATTTTCAACGTCGCCCCCATCACTTCCCGCAGATCATTTTGCAATGTCATCTTGCGAGAAAGTTGCTTCTGCTGATCCCAAAGATAGTTCCAATCTTGGGGTTCATCTTTTATTTTAGTTGTGTTGTAAATTAAACCTGTAGTACCCCAAGTCATCGGCACACTGTAGCGGTTGTCTGGATCATAAGTTGGATTTTGGAATTTGGGGAAGAGTTGGTCAAGACCAGCCAGACGCGAGTGGTCTAATTCCGTCAGCATCTTCAACTCCACCATCTGCCGCACCATATAGTCAGAAGGGTAGATAATACTGTAGTCGCCGCCTCCAGAAGCTTGAATCTTGGCTAACATCGCTTCGTTGGAATCAAAGACATCAGCAATAACTTTGATGCCAGTATCCTTAGTAAAGCGATTAAGTAAATCTTCGTCTGTATAACCAGCCCAAGTGTATATGTATAGCAACTTGTTATCGCCACGCCCAGCATTATTAGAAGTTGAACGCACCTGAGCGAGTGTCCAACCGCAACTAGACAGCGCAAACCCTGATAAAGCTGCTGCTGAGGTTTGGATAAATTTACGTCGTGTAGACTTGATTAGGGCTTTTTTGTATACAGTAGAAGGCACAGTTTTCTAAAGGCTAAAGGTTAAGAGTATTCAGTTAAGGATGTTAAGTTAAACGTGGCAATTATCAATCCAAAACTAGACATTATCTAGCATTAATCCTTTAAAGCCAAACAATCTTTAGCTTCCCAATAAACATAGATGGGAATGTGGGGTTCAAACAAACTACCAGAGGTATTTAATTGTCTAACAGTTAAGCGATCGCCCGTATGCAATTCCACCACATAATGAACGTGAGTCCCCAAATACATCACGTGCTTCAGCCATCCCTCAAAACAATTGACACTCATTGCTGGTGCAGACAAACTTAAGTTAATTTTCTCTGGGCGTACACTTACTGAGACTTCATGAGATTTACTAACATTAAAATCCCTATGATCTGATGGTTCAACAACAATCTTTAAATTATTGTTAGTCACAATCTGGAGTGAAGAAGCATCGGCTGCTTCTATACGCCCTTGAAACAAGTTGGTATCACCAATGAAATCAGCAATAAACTGAGTCCGAGGACGTTCATAAATTTCCGTAGGAGTACCAATTTGCTCAATTTTACCTGCCCGCATTACGGCAATGCGATCGGAAAGACTGAGTGCTTCCTCTTGATCGTGAGTAACCATCACAAAAGTTACCCCTAAGTCTTGATGTAAATTAGAAAGTTCCACCTGCATTTCTTTGCGGAGCTTCAAATCCAATGCTCCCAAAGGTTCATCTAGCAACACAACTGTAGGTCTGTTAACTAGCGCCCGCGCCAAAGCAACACGTTGTTGCTGCCCTCCTGACATTTGGGATGGAAACCGATGAGTATATGCTTCCATTTTCACCAGCTTCAGGGCTTCTTTGACACGGTAATCTATTTCCGACGCTGATAGCTTTTTAATTCTCAACCCAAAGGCAATATTTTCCCAAACATTCAAGTGATTAAATAAAGCATAACTTTGAAATACCGTATTTACAGGTCGTCGATAGGGCGGGACATGATTCATTGACTGCCCTTGAATTAGCACCTCTCCTGCTGATGGCGAATCAAACCCCGCAATTAGTCGCAGAGTGGTAGTCTTACCACAGCCAGAAGGGCCAAGAATGCTAAAAAATTCACCTCGGTGAATTTCTAGGTCAACACCCCTAACAGCAGTTTCTCCATTAAATACTTTGAAAACCTTACGAAGTTCAATATCTAATTCAGCAGTGGTTTCGGGATACAATTGTTTTTGTGCAGAAGTTAAAGACATAATTACCCTTGGCAATGTAGATGCCCCAGAGAGTTTTGAGTTATTCCCAACATAACTGATGGCGTATTTAATAATTTTTGAGTGATTTCTAATGTTAGATGGCAAAGCCAGAGGTCTTTAAATGGACTTGGGTTTATTTTATCCGTCATGATAGCAATGTAGGATGCTATGTCTTACAGGATGAATAATTACTTCACATCGCTTAACTCTCGGTGAGCAACCCATCTACTAAGTACGTATAAGTAATCAAGAAACCTTCCTCCTGCCCACTGTTTTCCCAGTAATAGATACACTAACAACTACTTATGACCTTTGTGCAGCCTTCCTCAGATAGGGGTCAAAAGTCTACCCTTAATGTTGGACGTAGTAACAAGCCTTTGAGCTTTATGTTAATTGTCACCCTAGCAATGATTGGTGGAATTGGCGCTCGTCTAGCCTATCTACAGATTATTCAGGGTCAACATAACCGTGAGTTAGCACAAGATAACCACATTCGTCTTATTCCCAAGCTACCTGTGCGAGGCAACCTTTTAGATCGCAAAGGCAGACTTCTGGCGGGTAATCGCTTGACTTACTCAGTTTTTCTGTGGCCAATGGCTCCCAAGCAACCAGATTGGCAGAAAACCAAAGAGCGTCTTTCCCAAGTTTTGGATATGAAGGAAGAGGAGATTACCCAACTTCTGGGAAAAGCTGGTTATAACCCTAGTATGAGGGTACGCCTTGCTCGGAATATTACCCCTGCACAAATTACGGCATTAGCAGAATATGGTAACGACCTCGATGGGGTAGAAGTTGATATTGAAGCGCTCAGAAGCTACCCCCATGGAGATTTAGCGGCTCACGTATTAGGTTACACAGGCGAAATGAGTAATGAAGAGCTAGCTAAACGTCGCTCTGAAGGTTATCGCTTGGGTGATTTTGTGGGTCAGATGGGTGTAGAGGCAGCTTTTGAGAAACAACTACGGGGAGAATGGGGTGGGCAACAAGTAGAAGTCGATGGTTCTGGACAAGTAGTCAGAATTTTAGGTCAGAAAGAGTCTAAACCAGGTACAGATGTTCGCTTAACCCTGGATTTGGATGTGCAGAAGGCAGCAGAGAAAGCCTTGGGAAATCGCCAAGGCGCGATCATAGCAATGAATCCCCAAAATGGCGCTATTCTAGCAATGGCTAGTCGTCCAACTTTTGACCCTAATATCTTTTCCAAGAGGATTACACCTGAAACTTGGGAAAAGCTACAAAGAAAAGACCATCCATTTGTTAACCGCGCTCTACGCGGATTTCCACCAGCCAGTACTTTTAAGATTATTACTACTACTGCTGCGATAGAATCGGGCAAGTTTTCTGAAAATACACGGCTACAAACCTATGCCTCGCTGACTATTGCTGGGAGAAAGTTTGCTGACTGGAATCATGCCGGATTTGGTGTTCTAGGATTTGCAGGTGCGCTGAAATGGAGTAGCGATACTTTCTTTTATCAAGTTGGTAAGGAAATTGGAGGACAAACGCTGATTGATTGGACTCATAAGTATGGTTTTGGTCAAAAAACTGGAATAGAGTTAGCACCAGAAGAGGCTGCTGGTTTAGTGGCAGATGAAACTTGGAAGCGCAAGCGTTTAAGAGAGCCTTGGACTGTTGGAGACACGGTAAATATGTCCATTGGTCAAGGTTTTTTACAGGCGACACCTCTACAACAAGCAGTGATGTTGGGTGTTGCTGCTAATGGTGGTTATCGAGTTAAGCCTCACCTACTTCATGATGATGAAGAATCTAAACAGTGGCGAGAGTCTTTAAATTTAAAACCACAGACAATCCGAGTATTGCGCCAAGGACTACGAGCAGTGGTAGACGGTGGTACTGGAGCAGCTTTAAATTCACCAACTATTCCTGCTGCGGCTGGTAAAAGTGGCACAGCAGAAGCTCCGCCAAGAGCTTCTCACGTTTGGTTTGGTGGCTATGCACCTGCTGATAAACCAGAGATTGTAGTTGTGGCTTTTGGTGAACATGAAGGTGCTAATGGTGGCGGTGGTAAGATTGCTGCACCAATGGTTCTCAAAGTGATGGAAGCTTATTTCAATCAACAATGAACAATTAACAATTATCAATTAAGTAGCTGGGAGTAATTAAACATCAATTATCAAGATTGGTTCAGTGGGTATGAATCATGGGTTATGCTCGCAGTTAAGATAACCTTTTCAATGACAATTGACCCGCCTGAATGTTACGTTTATTTCCAGCCAGCTACTTACCACATAACTTCAGTTATAGGCAAGATCCGTGAATTGATAATTGTTAAGGTGAGGGAATAATTAGTTTTGGCTGTTCAGGCGGAGATTTTTTACTATTTGTTTGAGACTTCTCATTAGAAGCTGGCTTTGATTGCCATTCTGATAACGGTCGTTGCACAGCATTTTCAAGGTCTTTAGTTAATAGTACTAACTGACGCTGTTGGGGTTTGTCCGCAGGTGGATCTGCTTGAGCATAGAGGAAAGTATTGTTAAAGTTAGACTTACCCAAAATTAGCTGATGGGTTTGCTGATTTTTCAGCTTAATTTCTACTATGGCTTGGGGTTGATCTAGTCCGTATTGCTGAATTTCATCAGCCGCGACAGTTAATATGCGATCGCTCTTCGCATTTACTAACAAGTTTACTAAAAACGTTACAGATGGATCGCTAGCTGGTGTATCAACAGGAAATTTCATTTGCCAAGGAGTTTTACTAGCTGGAGTTCCAGCCTGCTGTACTCGCTCAAATTTCAGCAGTTGTTCGGGAGTTTTAATTGTAAAAGATTGGATTTGATCTTTATCAAAATCAAATATTTTTCGTTCCTTAATTGTTGCTGTTTCCTGCTGCGGCGCTGGTTTCGTTTCTGAAAAATAAACAAATCCGCCCAAACTTAAAGCTAAAAGTACTAAAATCCAAGTTGTCCACTGCAATTTCATAAAAAGCCAGGAGGGAATCAATTAACAATTAACAATTAACAGGCGGATGATGTGGAATTTATACACAATTGCTTCTAAATTACATAATTGACTCTTGACTTCTAACTTCTGATTATTACCGCCGTCTCCACCACATTATCCCTGCTGTAGTAAACCCAATTAAGGGAATAATTAACAAAGCCGTCCAAGTTAATAACTGTCCTAGTTGGGGAGTCAGATTAATCCGACGATTTTTGGCTTCTTTGGGACGAATGGAAAGAATTTGTTGATCCTGCTTACTTAACCAACTTACTGAATTCAGGAAAACATCTCCATTGAGTTGCTGTTCAAATAAGCCGTTAGTAGTAAATTCCGAATTACCTAAGACAACCAAGCGTGGTTGAGCAGTATTTTGATTAGGCTTAGTTGCTGATGGAGTAGAGTTAGTTTTTGTTAACGCCACACCTAAAGTTAATGGCCCCTGGCGATCGCTATCTGCATTAAACTCTAATTGTTCCCCTTCTGAATTACTTTCTGCCCAACTTTGATTATCTGTGATCAACAAAGGGGTTTGCTCAATTCCTTTGACAGGAGTTAATTCTATTGGTCGGGATAGGGGATAAAAAGAAATGTCATTACCAAAATCTTTAGTGATTGGATGCTGACTATATTGGGTAACTACAGCCGTCGCTGCACCTAATCCTACTAAACGTCCTTTTCCAGAAGCATCAACCGCTAACCGAGAATCTAACTTAACCCCCCACTCTTGTAGTAAGCTATCCAGTTTCGGATCTGTATTCGGGTCTACCATTAGTAATAAACTGCCACCCCCTGACAAGTAATTCTTTAAAGCATTTACTTCCCCTGGAAATAGCGCCCGTTTTGCACCTGCTACAACTACAGCAGCAGCATCTGGAGGAATTGCTGATTTTTGAGCCAAATTCAGTGGTTGAGCCGTAAAGTTTTGATCTTGTAGCCTACTAATAGCTTGAGAAATTCCACCTTGTACAGCATCTAAGGGATGTTCACCATGTCCTTGTAGGAAGTATATTTTAGCTTGGCGATCGCTCAAAATTTGCGTAATCCCATTAGTCACCTTAGCTTCAGAAAGTGAATCTCCTGGCTGTAAGTTTTGCACCAACTGCCGCTTTTTCCCAGATTCAATATATACTTCACCAGCAGATTTAACTCCAAACTGTTGCGCTACTCCTGGTTTCAGTTCAGGATCAACAAAATCAAAGCTAAATTGAGAACTAGATCGACGGTAATTTTCTAACAATTCTCGGTCTGCGGGGTTTTGGTTACTATCGAACACCCAAACTTTTATAGGCTGTTGCAAAGACTTGGCAACTTGTTGTGACTGCGGTGAGAGAGTAAACAGTTGATTTTCCGTTAAATCCAAACGCACTGCATGACGGACAGCCAGAAAATTAATTAAAGCTAAAATACCCAAAACTGCCAATGTCGCAACTATTGCATTTGTACTTACTTGAGTAGATCTACGCCCCCAAAACTTGCGTGTAGCGCTACCTGTAAACAGCCATAAAACTATAATTACTATTCCCGTAATCAACAAAGCTAAGGGAATTAACGAGCTAGTACCAGAGACATACTGAGCCACCAATCCCATAATAAGCAGGATTGGCCCTAACCAAAATAGATATTCTAAATACTGCCGATTTTTAGCGATTGTTTTCATATTAGACATTACCTATCAATTATCAATTATCAGCAATCACTTTTAAGTAAGTATGTGGTTGAAATTAAACGTTACTCACTATGAATAGGACTGGTGACTGGTGGTTGAAAAAATAATTATACGTTAATTTTATTTATGCCCACCTACTTAGTTATGTCTCAATCAACGTAACATTAAAAATGAGCATTGTTAATTGTTAATTGATAATTGTTCATTGTTTTTTATGAGCGTTGGAAACGAAGTGCTTCGATAGACTGCGCTGTGAGAAATACGCCTAAAACAATGTAGCTAACAAATATAATCAAACTACTTGTATCACAGACACCTTGTATTAAATTGTTGTAATGCTTTAATAAAGATAAATGGCTGATCGCATCTCCTATTGGGCCACCGATACTTTTAGCAATCAAATCAATTATCCATAAACTTAAAACTAAAAAGAACGTCATAAACGCCGCTAAAATTGAGCTATCAGTTACAGAAGAAATAAACATTCCTAAAGATAAAACTGCTGCTGCTAATAAAATCAAGCCTAAATGAGCCAGTAATGGTAAAGCAGGTTGAACTGATGGTTTGGCTGCGCTGAATGCGATCGCTTCATACAGCAATAACGGTAGTACCATTGTGATAAAAAACGTTAGCACTCCTAAGAGTTTTCCCACAGCTACCGCCCAGTTGGTGAGAGGAGACGTTGCCAAAAGTTCTAGAGTTCCGCGCTTGCGTTCTTCAGCATACAACCCCATTGAGAGAATTGGCAGCACAAATAAAGCCAGCGACCCCATCACGCCTAAGAAAATTCGCAAAAATTCATAAGGTACATCTAAAGGAGGTGCAAATTCACCTTGTTGTCCTTGTAAATCTCTCAAAGCAGCTTGTTGAATAATACCTTCTGGCCCAAGCAGAATCGCTACAAAAAAGAAGCCAGCGAGCAGCCAAAAAACAGCCGCTACCACATAAGCCAGTGGTGAAGCAAAATAGCCTTGCAATTCTTTTCTATAAATCGCCAAAATGTTAGCAATTATGATATTCATATTGATTTTAAATTGTGAATTTTAAACTAATTTGGCTTTTGTAAAATATTACTAAAAGTCTGGCTAAATTTTCAGTGTAAAAATATAAGTTTTACCACCTTCTTTTACTACAAACGCAAATAATTATGGATGTCTAAATATCTACCTTAATCGGGTATATGCGGAATCAGATGCAAATGTTCTTCCGATGAACACTTCGATCTCGATCTCCCCCTCTGCCTCCTCTGCAAAGGAAAACACTGCCACTAAAATCACTCTCCCTCAATGCTTTGAACAGCTTTATCCTCTAAGGTGAGCTTTAAAAAGACATCTTCCAGACTAGCAAAAGTGCGTCGCATCTCATACAACCCTAACCCAGCCCCAATAATCAAACTAGCAATATCCCGACCAGGTTCTGCTCCTGGTTGTGTAATTACACGAATTAAACAGCGATTTTCAGGTAAATCTTTAGCTGGAACTAATTCAACCACACTTACTCCAGGCAAAACCGTAAGCATTTTTTGAATCGCTATAGGTTCACCCTCTACCTCTATTTCATAACCAGATCCTCCAGTCAATTGTGCCATCAAATTGTCAGGAGTATTAGTAGCAACAACCTCACCTTTATTGATAATGGTTACACGGCTACAGGTCATACTGACCTCTGGCAGGATATGGGTAGAGAGGATGATTGTATGGTCAGAAGCAAGGCTTTTAATCAACTGTCGTACTTCGATGATTTGGCGCGGATCAAGACCAACGGTAGGTTCATCTAGAATAATCACTGGGGGATCGTGGACTATCGCTTGAGCAATGCCTACGCGCTGTCTGAAGCCTTTAGAAAGCTTGCGAATCAAGACATGACGCTTTTCAAGTAGATTACAGCGTTCTATAGCTGAGTTAACTTTGCTAGTGCGATCGCGTCTCCGCACTCCTTTAATCCCTGCGACAAAATTCAGGAATTCCGCCACAGTCATTTCTGGATATAAGGGCGGATTTTCTGGTAGGTAACCAATTTTACGCCGCACAGCCATAGAATCTTCGTGGACATCGTAACCCGCGATCCGTGCAGTACCACTGGTAGCTGGCAAATACCCAGCTAAGATCCGCATAGTTGTAGTTTTACCCGCTCCATTAGGCCCTAGAAATCCTAAAATTTCCCCTGGTGCCACAGTAAAGGTAACATCCTGAATAGCTGGGGTCGAGCCGTAGGTTTTGCTTAAATGCTCAACTTCAATCATTTTGATGCACGAAAAAAAAGCAAGTATCAAGGCGTTAGCGATCAGCCAAGTATTGATTTTAAACCCAACTGATTGAAAAACCTGATTATTTTTGTTGATTTCAAGATACTACTTAAATATGAAGCTTATGTGACGTATTTGTTGCACAAGGTCAGTCTGACGGATAAATTGCTAGGAAGGCGCTTAGGCTAGAAGCAAACTTTTACTTTTAAATTTGATTAGAACTTACGCAGGTTGAAAAAGTTAATAGTCCCCAAAGCTTTATAAATTAAGGCTTTTTCTCAGTCACACAACACCAGTCCCCAGTCCCCAAAGCCTAAATATTTGGTAAAAATGCGTAAGTCCTATTGATAAACTGATACTTTTATATGGCTCAAGCGATCTTATATGTCAACGCTGCTACAGGTAAGGATACTGGAGTAGGTAACTTAACAGCCCCTTTTAAAAGCCTCACTAAAGCACTTAGTCTAGCGGCTTCTGGCACAACCATTCAATTAGCTGCTGGCACTTACAATACTGCTACGGGTGAAGTGTTCCCCATAGTTATTCCTGCTGGAGTGATGGTTTTAGGCAATGAACCCAGCTTAGGCAAGAGTATTGTAATTGAAGGTAGTGGGCAATATGTTAGCTCGACTCTGGGTAGCCAAAATATTACGCTCAGACTAGAGATGAATACCCAATTAAGAGGTGTAACGGTAACTAATCGTACTGCTACTGGAACCGGGGTGTGGATTGAATCAACTTCTGTAATCCTGGCTAATAATACATTTACAGCTTGTGGGCGTGAGGGTGTTTTAGTGACAGGGACGGCTAAACCAATAATTATTGATAATCGGTTTTTCCAAAATGCTGCTAGAGGTCTTTCCTTAGTGCGTAATGCTAAAGGGGAAGTACGCAGAAATGTGTTGGAAAAAACAGGTTATGCCATTGCTATTGGCGATCAAGCTGCTCCTTTAGTTTCAGATAATAAAATTACGGCTAATAGCACGGGTATTGTTTTATCTCGGCAAGTGCGACCTGTATTGCGCCGTAATTTAATTGAGAAAAATACTATAGCTGGTTTAGTTGTCACTGAGGAAGCACACCCAGATTTGGGTAGCCGTCAAGATGCCGCAGGCAATATCCTACGAGATAACGGTCAAGTCGATCTGCAAAATTCCACAACTGTTAAGTTAGTTTCGGCGGGAAATCAGCTAAATCCATCTAGGGTACAAGGACAAGTAGAGTTTGTTGCTGCTGAAGTGGGTGCTTTTTTAGTTGGCCCTGCTCAATTTAGTGATATTGCTGGTCATTGGGCGGAATTGTTTATCCAAAGATTAGTAAATCGTGGTTTAGTAAATGGCTTTCCTGATGGCACTTTTAAGCCACAAGCTAATATTAATCGGGCGCAGTTTGCGGCAATGATTTTTAATACTTTTGATTTGCCGTTAATTAAGCGAGATGTTGTGGCATTTAAGGATGTCAAGAGCGATTTTTGGGCAGCAAAAGCTATTCAAAAGGTTGCTCAAATGGGATTTATTTATGGATTTCCTGACCAAACATTTCGACCAGCACAAAATGTCACACGGGTACAAGCGATCGCCGCGATCGCAGGTGGTTTAGGATTAACTGGCGGTAATTTGAATTTACTATCTTTCTATCAAGACCGCGCCCAAATTCCTAGCTATGCTACTAATGGGATTGCGATCGCCACTCAAAAACGTTTGGTAGTAAATTATCCCCAACTAAATCTGCTCGAACCAATGCGGGATATGACTCGTGGTGAGGTGGCGGCACTAATTGTCCAAGCTTTAGTAGCAACAGGAAAAGAAACTGCGATCGCATCCCCTTACATTGTCACTGCCGATCCCTCCCTCCCTACCTTCACAGATATCCAAGGACACTGGGCAGAAAATTTTATTCGGGTACTAACTAACCAAAACTTTATGAGAGGGTTTGCAGATGGTTCGTTCAAACCTGAAGAAAAACTCAATCGCGCTCAGTTAGCATCTTTATTAGTGACAATTTTTAATCCCTCTGCTAAACTTCCACCTACTCAATTTACAGATGTTGCTACTGATTTTTGGGCATCAGCAGTAATTCAACAAGCTTATCGCGGAGGATTTATGTCTGGATTTCCAGACCAAACCTTCCGTCCCAACCAAAATGTGCTAAAAGTGCAAATGATTGTCTCCTTGGCGAATGCACTGTCATTACCTCAAGGGGATGAACAATTTTTAAAACGTTATGAAGATCGTGATGCCATTCCTAGCTATGCTAGAGCTATGGTGGCTGCTGCAACACAAAAAAGCTTAGTTGTCAACTACCCGGTTTTAGGGCAACTTAACCCAAACAGGGAAACGACACGAGCCGAAGCAGCAGCAATGATTTATCAGGCATTAGTTAGTATTGGACGCTTGCCTGCAATCAACTCTGCCTATATTGTTTCTTAGTTCTGACGCTTTGAGGTCTAATGACGCAGTTAACCCAAGATGCAAGTACTGCTTATGCGATCGCACTGCTTGTTCAATATTGCTTTGATCTGCGGGGGTATCAGGCTGAGGAATTAGTGCGAGCATGGCTCCATAACTATAAATCTAGCTGGGTGCGTCTTGCAGTAATTGAAGCGTTATATCAGGGACGCTACAAAGCCGTTTCCGTAGAGCAAATTTTAGCTACTTGGAATCGGCGTGGTTTGCCAAAATCTCACTTTAATGGGGAATTTGAACGTCTTATTGGTCGCAAATTTCCTAACAATCTGGCGGTATTTTCCGATGTTTCATCAATAGCAGAAAATCACATTGACACTATTTCAGATGTGCAGCCTGAGCCTGTATATCCATGCGGACAAGTTGATGATATTGATTCGACATCATCAAAACCGGAGTTAGATTTTTCCTTTGATCAAGCAGTGTCAGCGCCTGTTTCTGAGATTAATCATGATGTAGCTGTTGATTCATTTACCAAACAGCCAGCAAGTGCTGATAGCCCTCCAGATTTAGCAGCAGAAGAACCCGCCAGTTGCCCACTGAATTATCAAGCAGATTGGGAGCGTTGGGAGGTAAGAAAACGTCCAATTGACCAATTTACGCCTTCAGTAGACGTACCTGAGTTTTACTACAAACTTAAGGCAGCTAATGAACAATTAACAATCATCAATCACCAATCACCAATCACCAATCACCAGACCTGATGTTAAGTTTATTTCCACCCAGATACTTATAATCGGCAAGATTTGCGATCGCGGTCAAAGGTGGGATCTTGCCAAGAAAAAGCAAAATGGCTCACGGAATTAATTTGCGGTGTTGCTTGACGAATACCTTGCATCTGTGCTTCTAGCGATGGACGATTACTCAGAGACTTTCCCCACATCCCAGCAAGCACTGGTTCCACTTTTGTGCCAGCAGGAGCGCGTTTTAACACTCGCTTAACTTGCTCCTCAATACAATTGCTATTACCACAGGTAGCGTAAACCATTGGATGCCATTCTATGCTACTAGAAAATCTTTCCCACGGTTGAAGTCGAGAATCATACCCCACTTGACCAACACCCTGATTAGCTTCGGGAAAAAACACAGTCCCTGTTTTTATCCCTTGCTTCTGTGCTGGTTGCATTGCTAGATTCACAAAGTCTAATATTCCCTGAACAGCATGAGCAACACTTAGTTGCCAAAGTTCCCATTGCATTAAAGGTTGGCGCTGTGCAGGAGTTGCCAGCATTTCATTAGGTGGCGGATTGCGACCTTGCCACAGAGGTGAGCCTTCTTGGGGATAAAGTTGATCAACCGCTTGAATATCACCTGCTGTAACGACACCATTATTTATAAATCTCTCAATTAGCACTCGCCCCTTATAATTTAATGCTCGGCTGTACAAAGCTTGTCGCGCAGAATTACCATAAATCCATAAATCCTGTACCTTCGTCACTACAGAATCAGTTCCTTGACCACGAGGATATCTGATGTAGTCAAATAAAATACCGTCGGGACGACGTTTCACAAATGCCTGCACCAACTGATAGTAGTCTTTTTTTGCTTGTACGTTGTAGGGATCAATAAATACTTGCATCCCGTCTGAAAAAGACAACACAGCCTTTTGTCCCTTGCCATTGCGAGCAAGCACTGAGTCCTTGTCTGGGCGCAGAGCGTATGTATAACCAAAGTTCATCGAAAACATCCAAGCATAGACCTTGACACCTCGCTCACGTCCTTTTTCGATGATTTGCGCTAACAGATCAACTTTTTCACTACCAGGAGCGCGAACAACAGAAGGCCAAGGGGTAGGGTTGTCTGCGGCGGGCAGCAGAACTTGGCTATCACCAAAAACTTCTACATAAACTTTGTTGTAACCCATATTAACAATGCGATCGAGCAACTTATCCATCGCACCAGGGCGGCTATCACATGGATAAAGCCGCAGCCAAGTAGCCTGGTCATTAGGCCAATTTTGACTGCGGCACTGGCGCAAGTACTCGGCGTGTTGCTTTAAAAGGGCTTTATAGCGTTTTTGAGTATCTTGGTTGCCTTTTAACGCTACCTGAAGTAAGTTTTCTTTTTCCGAAATCTCCTGTTGAGTAAATCGGCAATATGTAGTTGTTTGTGCTGAGGCAGGTTTAGGAAACCAGCAAGTCGTCAACATACTACTTGTCAATAGCGCGGCTACTAAACTGCGATTTAAACGTTGGGGTGAAGGTAAAATCTTGAGGGATAGTTCCATAAATAGCCGTTTAGTCAAACTTTTTGATCTAGGCGTAGACATCAATAAATAACTCTTATAAAGGTTATTAGTACCATTAAACTGTTCCAGCATCCGATTATTTAACACCAACTTGAGTGAATATACTCTAGTGAAAGGATGACCATCTTCAACTATCTCTAGAAATAAAAACACCGCAACTATTTTTATTGCTGGTTTTACTAGCGTCAATCTTACAATTTAATTTATAGTTTTTTTACCTTTTACCCATTACATTATTTGTGAAACAAGATTGTTTATCTGATTGCTTTTTGGGGAGTAAATGTTCCCGTTAACTTAACCTCTAAATAATATTTTTTGTAAAAGGTGATTAACTATCAAATAAGGGTTTGATTAATCAAACCCCTAAAATTTGCGCTCAATTCAAGAATTAATCTTAGCAACCTTTGCGATTAAGTTCCTCTTTTAAGAGCAGCTTCTATTTGCTCAAACTCTTGCTCTAAACGATCCTTGAGCTTTTGTGGCAAAGGACGATTGGGATAGGAAGTATATTGAGTAGCCAAAGAATTCAAAGCTGTTCTGATTGTAGTAAAAGAACTCAGCTTACTTACAGAGCTATCTCGACGGTAACGAGAGGCAAAATCATTGATATCTTGACGCGCTTGAGCCTGTGCAGCCGCTTGATCTGCTGCACCCTCTGGCAATTCAATCGCTGCTCTCATACTTTGCAATAAAGCTAAGGTATCTTGGCGATAATCTCCAGTCATCACCTTAGAATTGCTAGAACAGCCCATTAAGCCAATTACCGCCACTAAAACTAGGGCAATCAGGCGTGAAAAGTAGCGCTTCATAAGCATTTTTCTTTTTTAATGACACAAAAATTCAAAATTAAAGTTAATCCTAGCTTGGATTGATGGTATACGGATCAAAAAATTGATCTATTGTCGCTCAGTTATAAAAAAAACTAGCCACCAATTGTCTAGGGTTGGTGGCAAAAAAGCGGATCGCACTTATGCTAGCTAAATATGCTCAAATAAGCCCTTAATTAACCAAAACGACCGCTTACATACGCCTGTGTGGATTGTTCTTTAGGGCTTTGGAAAATTATTTCTGTGCGATCGCACTCAACCAAATAACCAAACCTTTGTCCCTTTTCTGTGACTTCGGCATTGAAAAATGCTGTTAAATCAGCCACGCGGGAAGCTTGCTGCATATTATGCGTGACAATTACAATCGTGTACTGCTCTTTTAGTTGATGAATTAATTCTTCAATTCTTAGTGTGGAGATCGGATCGAGAGCAGAGCATGGTTCATCCATCAATAAAACATCTGGCTGAACGGCGATCGCACGAGCGATACATAAACGTTGCTGTTGTCCACCAGATAAAGCTAAACCACTGTCCTTGAGTTTATCTTTAACTTCATCCCATAATGCTGCTTGTCGTAGAGATTTTTCTACCAACTCATCCATATCGCCTTTGTAACCATTAATACGTGCGCCAAAAGCAATATTGTTATATATTGATTTAGGAAAAGGGTTGGCTTTTTGAAACACCATCCCAATCCGCCGTCTCACTTCTACTGGATCTATGGTAGGCGCATAAAGATTTTGGTCGAAGTAATTTACCTTACCTTCAGCCCGAAAACTACTAATCAGATCGTTTAAACGGTTAAAGCACCTGATCAACGTACTCTTACCACAACCAGAAGGCCCAATAAACGCCGTCACGCTATTTTTAGGGATATCTATGCAAACATCCCGTAGTGCTAGAGACTTACCGTAGTAAACATTGAGATTTTTGGCACTTAAAACAGTTTCAGCGTGATTGGCGAAGTTATCCGTTAAAAACATAAATAATTTTCTAGTTTGGGTTCAATTGACTTGTCCACAGAAATAATTTAGACAAGCGCGGCTACTTTTAAGTCAACTTAAAAATTGACATAGGTAGCATTCAGACTGGCAAAGCACTTAAAACATACAATCAGAGTCAATCCCAGGTAGATTTAGGATCAGCAAAATTTGACAAATTCAAATCTCAGTAATTCTGCACAAAGATAGATGTACGATTTTAATAACAATATCCATCTTATACCTGATGTATAAGATTTGACATTTTCACTATTTCCTAATTTTAACTTGCTGTAGTTAAATTCAAGAAGGGAAGATTCAAGATCAATAAACTCTTTGACGAGTTACCCAACGAGCAAAAATGCTTGTAATCAGCACTAGCAGCACCAGAATTAGAGCAGCAGCCCAAGCGAGATCCTGCTGATTTTTAAAAGGAACAATCGCAAAATTATACACCAAAACTGCTAAAGAGGGAGTGGGGGCGAGTAAACTATTAGGCCAAAACTGTGAAAACAAAGCTGTAAACAGTAAAGGTGCTGTTTCGCCAGATGCGCGGGCGATCGATAATGTCACCCCAGTAGCAATTGCAGGTAAAGCCGCAGGTAAAACTACTCGTGATACAGTCTCAAAATTATTTGCTCCTAGCCCTAAACTTGCCTGTCTGAGTTCTTGTGGCACTAACTGTAAAGCTTCGTCAGTAGTTCTCACAATAATTGGTAACATCAGCACTGACAGAGCAACTCCCCCGGCGATCGCGGAGAAACTCTTAAATAGCGCAACCACTATCCCATAGGCAAATACCCCAGCAATAATTGAGGGAACACCACTAAGAACATTGGTAGCAAAGCGAATCCAGCGAGAAGTTTTACCAGAACTAAACTCAGTCATATAAATCGCTGCTAGTACGCCAAAAGGAATACTGATCAAAGCAGCAATCCCCACCATGATCACTGTGCCAGCGATCGCATTACCAAAACCACCACCAGCCACCATCGGAGGTGGCGGCAATTCAGTAAAAATTTTGAGACTAAAACTGCTAAACCCTTTGAGTATTAGGTAATAAAGCACTGCCGCCAATGGCAGAATAGCCAAGGCAGTACAAATAAATGCCAATACCGTCATTAAAATACTAAATAGTGTTCGGGGAGAACTTGCAGAGCGAGTCAAACTTCCAACTGGAAAACCCGAAGAATTCTGCTCTTGGCTGGTATGCCTCATAAATTTAACAAATTACACGCATTATTTAGAAATTGGATTAAATTACTCACAAGAGCGGCATTGAAATTGTACATTTCAATTTAGAGAAAATTCATCAAACACTCCTACCCTCTCCCCGTAAAACAGAAAACACGCAAAACACAACAGCTTATAGCCGCCTCATACGAATCACAATTAACTCAGCCAGGATATTAACTAATAGCGTCAAGATAAACAAAATTAAAGCAGCATACATCAGTGCAGCTACTTGTATACCACTAGCTTCAGCAAATTGATTAGCCAGCAGCGAAGAAATCGTGTTAGCGGGTGCTAGTAGCGAAGGGCTAATCTTGTTGGAATTTCCAATTACCATCGTCACAGCCATTGTTTCGCCCATCGCACGCCCCAGCGCCAACATCACAGCACTAACAATGCCCGAAAAAGCAGCAGGTATAATTACCTGAAATATTGTTTCCCAACGAGTTGCCCCCAATCCAATAGCAGCTTGTCTAAGCTCAGAAGGAACGGAAATTAAAGCATCACGGGAGATCGCTGTGATAATTGGCAAAATCATAATAGTTAGAATCAACCCAGCAGGCAACATACTTGGGCCTGTTGGAGGGGTGCTAAAAATAGGTAGCCAGCCAAAATTACTATGCAGCCATCCCCCTAGTTGATTTAATAAGGGAATCAAAACAAAAATTCCCCACAAACCATATACAACACTGGGAATAGCTGCTAACAGTTCTACCAAAAATACCAGCACTAAGCGCACATTTGGCGGTAAGAAATTCTCACTAAGTAAGACAGCAGTGCCAACTCCAATTGGTACAGCTAAAAGCAAAGCTATAAAAGAACTCACCAAAGTTCCATAAACTGGAGCAAGCACCCCGTAGTTCCCATTGACGGGATTCCAAGTGCTAGAAGCTAGAAAGCTGAAACCAAACTCACGAATTGCGGGCAAAGCTGCACTAGCAACCTGCACAGCTATCCACAGCAAGATAGCAGCGATTCCTAGTGCAAAGAGCCGAGTTACCCAAATAAAACCTCGATCTAATGACTTTGCTACTTGTGATGTATGTTGGATTGCTGGTTTAGCATCCTTAGCTTCTGTAGTCATAAATTTAAGAACATACTTTTGAACAATGTGGGAGCGAACCTAAGTACGTTCTTAGCACTACTTGTTGTCATTTAAAAACAAGCTTTAGTTGATTGGAACGTTTCCGGTTTTGCTATTTAGTGGCAGTAGTACCACCTACATCAATTTTATAGTCGGCGCTAATTTGATCGGCAGCAGCAGCTACTTGAGCAACTATGTTTTGGGGCAAAGGTACATAACCTAGCTCTGAAGAATTCTTTTGTCCTTCAGTTAAGCCGTATTCAATCATAGCTTCTAAGGCTTTTGCTTTGGCAGCATCAGGATACTGCTTATAAGCAAGTAACCAAGTGTAGGTCACAACTGGATAGGATTCTTGACCTTCGGGGTCTGTAATAAATGCTCGCAGATTTTCCGGCAGTTTTACTGCGGCTAAGGTTTTAGATGCCGATTCTTCGCTAGGGAGAACAAAGCTACCTGCTTTATTTTCCAAAGCAGCAAATTTCACATTATTTTGCTTGGCATAACCATATTCAATGTAACCAATTGAGCCTTGAGTTTGTACGATTTGCGCGGTAACGCCTTCATTACCTTTAGCACCAACACCGACAGGCCAATCGACAGTCTTGCCGTCTCCCACCTTGCTTTTCCACTCCGGACTAATGGCGCTGAGATGTTGGGTAAACACACCTGTAGTGCCACTACCATCAGAACGATGCACAACGGTTATGGGTAGATTAGGTAAATTAACGCCAGAGTTAGCAGCAGTAATTTTAGGGTCGTTCCAAGTCTTAATTTTGCCTAGCAAGATATCAGTATAAACTGCTCTGGGTAGCTTTAATCCAGTTTCAACACTGGGGAGATTGTAGGCTAACACAATGCTACCAGCCGTCATGGGCAGCAATAAAGCTCCCTGTTTTACTTTCTGGATTTCTTCTTCCTTCATCGCCACATCGCTGGCTCCAAAGTCTACAGTCCCAGCAGTAAATTGTTCTACCCCAGCGCCGCTACCAACTGACTGATAATTGATCTGAGCCTTGGGATATTTTTTATTAAAATCGCCAAACCAACGCAGATACAAAGGAGCCGGAAAAGAAGCACCAGCACCAGTTAACGAGACATTTTGAGCTAAGTCTAGTTTCCCTGGAGTTGCACTAGGAGCATTATTGTTAGTGGCAGTATTGTCCGAACCGCCCTGTCCACCACCACAAGCAGCCAAACCGACTGTCAGTGCTACCAAAGAAATTGAGGTAGCTAGACGAGATGGATTAAGCAGATTAATACGGAAAATCATTGCTATCAAGTTAGAGTATTTTTACGCGAGAGCCTATACGAACATACAGGTTAAGTGTAAAGAGAATGTAAAGAAAAGGTTAATAAATTATAAATAATTGGTTATAAGGCTCAACTGCCCTCAAGTAATGGTGTTAGGCCAATGACCCATGACCCATAATGTTAAATTGATTTCTACACAGCTACTTAGCAGGAATAAAATTTTAGCTATACTACCTCATTTTTTAGTAATTGCAGCGTATTCATGGGAGACTGTGATTAGAAATCGCGAACTGCAATTAGAGGACGAAGCGTGGTTCAAGCGCCCTTATCAACTTCAGTAAATCCAACAACCTCTGATTTCCTGTGTGAGTCTGAACAGTCAGTGCAAGCGTGGCTGTTAAATCTTGCTGAACAGATTATTGCTGGGAAGCGCCTGGATAGAGAAGAAGCGATCGCACTCACCAAAATTGAAGGTCAAGACAACATATTGCTACTCTGCCAAGCTGCCGATTTGGTACGCCAAGGCTGCTGTGGCAATACTGTAGACTTGTGCAGCATTATAAATGTTAAATCTGGCAACTGCTCCGAAAACTGTGGCTTCTGCGCTCAGTCGGCACACCATCCAACGGAAGATTCGCCGATTTATGGTCTGAAGTCTAGTGAAGAAATTCTCACTCAAGCCAAATCAGCCGAATTAGCTGGCGCAAAAAGATTTTGTTTAGTCAGTCAAGGACGTGGCCCTAAATATTCCAGCCCGAAATCAGGGGAATTTGAACGCATCCTAGAAACAGTAAGGCTGATTACAACCGAAACTAATATTAAGCCTTGTTGCGCTTTGGGAGAATTAACCCCAGAACAAGCACAAGCTTTAAAAGATGCTGGTGTGACTCGATATAACCATAATTTAGAGGCATCGGAAAACTTTTTTCCAGAAATAGTTACAACTCATAGTTGGCGCGATCGCGTTGAAACTATTAAGCATTTAAAATCAGCCGGAATTCAAGCTTGTACTGGTGGCATTCTCGGCATGGGAGAAAGTTGGGAAGACAGGGTAGATCTAGCTTTGGCGCTGCGGGAATTAGAAGTAGAATCTGTGCCACTCAACTTACTTAATCCCAGAAGCGGGACACCATTAGAAGAAGTTGACAAAATAGATCCTTTTGAAGCACTCAAAGCGATCGCTATTTTCCGCTTGCTTTTGCCAACCCAAATCATTCGTTATGCTGGGGGGCGGGAAACTGTCATGGGCGAACTGCAATCTTTAGGACTAAAAGCAGGCATCAACGCCATGCTAATTGGACACTACCTCACCACTCTAGGGCAACCTCCAGACCAAGATCATGCTATGTTAGAATCCCTTGGTCTAACTGGTGGAGAAGCACCTATTCCTGGTGAATATCCCACTAAGCCAACAACAGCTATATACTCAGACAGAGAAATCAAATAAGGATTTTTCTGCGCCTTTGTAGTTATTTGTATTAACTAAACTATTGGTTTAACGCAACTTTAACTGCAGTACGGAATTAGCCCAGCTTTGATTAATCAAAAGCGATCGCACCTTGCCCCGAAGTTCTCGCCGTAAACTAATAAAATTTAGTAATGTGTCTGTTCCCAATGAAATTTTGTGGGCAATTATTGGCTTGCTGCTCACCATTGGTGGTAACTTTCTGGAAGCCTATATCATCAATTTTCCTTGGAGTTGGAGTCAACAAGGAGTTCATACTCACTCTGTGGGTGTTACCTACCAAATTGGTGCAGTATTACTTGTAGCCTGTTTGGGCGGCAAAAATGCTGGGGCGCTATCCCAAATTGCTTATCTAGTTATCGGTTTAATGGGGTTTCAGGTCTTTGATCGAGGTGGTGGTTTGGAGTATTTCAAACAACCAACCTTTGGATACTTACTAGGTTTTATCCCTGGCGCTTGGGTTTGTGGTTATCTCGCTTTTCGCAGACAACCAAAGTTGGAATTTCTAGCTTTGAGTTGTTTTTTTGGTTTGTTGACTATTCATTTCGCTGGCTTAAGCTATCTAATTGTCTCTCAATTATTTAACTGGAAAGTAAATTATGAATTATCCCTTTTTCAAGGTATAATGAATTACTCTTTTTCTCCTTTGCCTGGACAGTTTGTAGTTGTCTGCGCCGTAACAGTAATTGCTTTTACCCTACGCAAACTAATGTTTTACTAAAAAAGCTATTAGCTGTACCTTCTGCTATTAGCTTTAAGCGGTTGTTATGAACTTTAAAAATATTTTTTTTTGGATTGCTGCGTTGATTAGTCTCGTTTTAGACTGGTTGACTAAAAATTGGGTGGTACAAAATTTCAAAATTGGCGAAACATTAAATGTGTTGCCTGGAGTATTTCACTTTACATACGTGACTAATACAGGGGCAGCATTTAGTTTATTTAGCCAGGGTGGAAGTTGGTTGCGGTGGTTGTCCTTGGCAGTCAGCTTAGGCTTGATGGCATTTGCCTTATTTGGCCCAAAGTTCAATATTTGGGAGCAAATCGGCTATGGCTTGATATTAGGAGGGGCATTAGGTAATGGTATTGATCGCTTTGTATCGGGTAAAGTCGTCGATTTTTTAGATTTCCGCCTGATTCAATTTCCAGTATTTAATTTAGCAGACGTATTTATTAACGTAGGAATTATATGTTTGTTGATTGCCAGCTTTCAGAATACCCCGACATCCAACCAACGAAATCATAAATAATAGACCTGTCTTGAAAAGAGAGGGGGGAGAGCGATCAGAAATTTTTACGCATTGGTTTATTAATAAAAACTGATCAGCCTAAGATTACATAAGTAGATAAATTTGGGATTTTATCTGGGGTTAATTTCAATTATGAAAACAAAAAAATTGCCAGGATGTAGCACTTATCGACTTGAGTACGCCACAATGGTTGAAGATTCTGGAATTCTCAGATAATCTATTGTTTTAATTTCTACGTACCTTTGCGTGAATAGCGCATGACACCTCCTCATCAGCAACAACGTCCGCCTCAAACTATTCTGGGTCAAGTGACTCAGGCAGTACAGACTATTCAAGCAAAAATTAATTTTTCCCAACTGGCACTTAAACCTAATGCTAAAGTGCCGGAATTATGGGTACAGGAAGCTGATGCGCCTAAAGCAGAAGTATATCCGTTGCTAGGCGATCGCTACATTCTGGGACGCAGTTCTAAATCCTGCGATATTGTAGTGCGTAACCCAGTTGTCAGCCAAGTACATTTGTCTTTAACAAGGGAAGGGCAGGGCGCAACATCTTTTGTTCTCAAAGATGAAAATTCTACAAATGGGATTTATCTGGGTAGACGTAGGATCAATTCTTTACCCTTGCGGCATGGTGATGTGCTTAACCTGGGGCCACCAGAATTAGCTCAAGCTGTTCGGGTTCAGTACCATTATCCGCCTCCGTGGTATATCCAAGCTATTCGCTACAGCCTTTATGGACTAGGCGGAGTAACAGGGCTGTTTGCATTGGTAATTGGTATTGAGTCCTCTAAAGTTGCGGTGCGACCTTTACCAGATGCTACAGGCCCAGTAGTTGTTTACTCTAGTGAACTAGAAACGCCGCTACGTCCGCCCCGTAGTGAGGCTCATATTGATATGCAGCGATTATCAGATTTTTCGCCCTACCTCCCGAAAGCGGTAATGGCATCAGAAGATGCTCGCTACTACTGGCATTTGGGTGTTGATCCCATTGGAACTTTAAGGGCAATACTAATAAACACCAAAAAAGGTGAAGTGCGCCAAGGTGGTAGTTCGATCACACAGCAGGTGGCGCGTAGTTTGTTTCGTAAGTATGTTGGAACCCAAGATTCTATCGGTAGAAAAGTGCGAGAAGCGGTAGTTTCTCTGAAGTTAGAAGCTTTTTATAGCAAAGACAGAATTCTGCTAACTTACTTAAATCGTGTGTTTTTGGGTTCAGATACCTCTGGGTTTGAAGATGCGTCACGACATTACTTTGGCAAGTCCGCTCACGACCTCACTCTTTCGGAAGCAGCGACATTAGTGGGGATTTTGCCAGCGCCTAATGCTTTCAATCCTTGCCAAAGTTATGAAACGGCACTGAAACGTCGTAATTTGGTGCTGGGTCGGATGGTATCTGTAGGGGCAATTAGTCAGAATGAGGCAAGAGAGGCGAGGCGATCGCGTCTTGAAGTCAACACCAAAGCTTGCGAACCTAGCAAAAACACGAAAGCACCCTATTTATATGGATATGTGTTTGAGGAACTACGGCAAATATTGGGAGATGAAGTAGCCAGAGAAGGTAATTTCCTAATTGAAACAGGCGTTGATTTGCAGATGCAACAGCAAGCCGAAACGAGTCTCCGCAACCACGTTAGTACTGTGGGCAGTGCTAATAGATTTTCTCAAGGAGCGATGGTTACCTTAGACTCTAGCACTGGTTTAATTCGGGCGATGGTCGGGGGGACAAACTACCAACAAAGCCAGTTTAATCGGGTTACAGGAGCCCAACGCCAGCCAGGATCGACTTTTAAGTTATTTAGTTACACGGCCGCTATTGAGCAGGGAATATCGCCGGGAAAGTCTTATTCCTGCGCCCCGCTAAATTGGCAAGGCTTTAGATATCGTGGCTGTGAACATGGAGCTAGTGGTAGTGCGGATATGTACACAGGCATGGCGCTTTCAGAAAACGTCATTGCTTTGCGGATAGCACAGGACGTAGGGTTAGGAAAAGTAGTGCAGACGGCACAACGGCTAGGAGTGAAGTCTCCCCTAAATCCTATTCCTGGTTTGGTAATTGGTCAAAGCGAAGCCAATGTATTAGAAATGACTGGTGCTTTTGGTGCGATCGCTAATCATGGCGTTTGGAACCCACCCCGTGCGATCAAGCGAATTTATGATAGTAGTGACTGTAGCGATCGCTCTCAACCTAAAACTTGTCGCTTGATTTATGACGCTACCCAAGATAGTCAAGGTAGTCAGCAAGTGCTACAACGTTCCGTCGCCGATACAGTAACTGCTTTGCTCAGAGGAGTTGTGCAGCGCGGCACAGGTCGCAGTGCTAGTCTAGGATTGGGGGAGGCTGGTAAAACAGGCACAACCGACCGCAACGTTGATTTGTGGTTTATTGGTTTTGTCCCCAAAAATCAGCTAGTTACAGGTATTTGGTTAGGAAACGACAATAATTCCCCCACCAATGGTAGCAGCGCCCAAGCCGCTCAGTTGTGGGGAAACTATATGCGTAAAGTTGTGCAGTAATATAGCGGTCAGCTATCAGAAGTCTGCACGTCAGCTTTTTTAAAGCCAATGTTCCAAAAGGTTTTAGAACGTTTAAATGTGCTAACCTCTGTGGCTGCGGCTAGATTTAATTATTTCGACCTGCTTACCAAGGGCTAATTTCCGTAACACCGCTAGGTTTTAAAACCAGCTTAAAGTGGGCTAAAGGTTCCTCGATATCTACTTTAGAGTTGCTATTTTTAAGTACTTCAGGAAGAGGAGTTTGTTTGAGGTAATCGAAGGCGGATTGATTTTGCGGTTCATAGTCTGAAAGTACACCGTCTTTATCCACAGCAACTCGATATACCAAATTTCGAGTTGCATTAGATATACCTTGCCATTTCGGTCTAATTTGTTCGTCTAGCTTCTGCTGTAAGCTTTTTAGTTGGTCAGCATTGGTTATTTGTGGCCCTAAGCTAGGTTTGCTAGTATATCCTCGCCAGGGGCTAACTTGTAGCTCGCCTTTATCAGTAAATACCACCTTGAATAAGGCTATACGTTCTGCGATCGCACCTTCGCTATTAGTGGGAGTGTAGAGTAACTTTTGTAGCGGTGTTTCATTTAAGCGATCGCCTGCTGCTGTATTAACTGGTTTGTAAGCTAGAATTGCCCCATCTTTGCCTACCCCTAAGCGATAGATCAGGCTTCTATTCAGTTCACGTCGATTTTCCCATTGCAGATCAATTTGGTTGTAAATTTTCCGTTGTAAAAAATATAGCTGACTTGGCTCAGTAATTTCTGGTACTGAAGCAACCAAAGCTTCCAAGTCAGCAGTAGAACTTGGAGTTCCAGTAGGGCTAGGAGTTGGAGTTGTACTTGGAGTTCCAGTAGGGCTAGGAGTTGGAGTTGTACTAGAAACTGGAGTTGTACTAGGAGTTGCCTGCGCCTTAGCATCTGGTGCTGTATCTTTGGGAGGCTCCACTTTGGGAATAGGGATCAAAGAAAAAGCGATCGCCGTCACTGCCAAAGTTGTCACCCCTAGTGCGGCTGGTGCTGCTCGCTTGGCAACTGGCTCACGAGTAGTTAGATCGCGCTTAGATACTGGTTTTAGCTTTAGTGCTAAATCTGGTAGGGTACGGGAGTCAGCTAGGAATTGATCCACCGCCTCCACTAAATCAAATAACTGTACTGTTGTTAAATCAAAATGTATGGGTTGAGATACTACAGCCGTCTGCCCTAGATTAGATCCGCTTCCTACACTGCTTGTAACTAAATTTGGCTGTACCGTTAAACGGTGCAAATTCTTACCTGGAAACGGCTGCAACTGCAATAAAGCTGGCTGGTGATCCGAAGCGACTGGGTGCGGTACTGTACTTAAAAATTCTTGAGCATAAGCACTAACCCCTGACACCAGACTTTCCAGAAAGTCCCTCCCTCCAGTTAGTGGTTGTCGCTGACCTACAAAATGGCACTCAGCATTTACCACAATTGACATGATTGGACGGGGATCTGGCTGACCCGTCGTAGATGTGCCATCACTCAACCCTTCCAAAATTAGCGTACAGTTGGGCAGACTATACTGACGTTTAATCGTCATTCCACCTCTCCATCAAACAAACTGATCCAAAAGCGTTGCATTCCAGAAGTTCCAGTACAAAATAGCAGTTGACTCAACAGTGACATTGCCAAAGCATTTAATTTTTCATCTGACCTGTAATCCGATACAGTTGTGCGTCGTGGATTCATCCGACTACGGAAATGAGCCCTAAACCTTTCTAAATACTCAGACAAGCGAAAATTGTTTTCTACAGGTAGCTGTTTTTCATTAAGTTGTTGGTATTCCAGTAAAAACTGCCGGATAACCACAGTTAAACGTCTGGCTATATAGCAGGCAACCACCACTAATGCTTTGGCTTCATCTAAAGTTAAGTTACGTCTACTATGAGCTTTTCGTAAAGGGTTGGTACTACGCAAACGCCACAATACTACTCTGTTTTTGATGATCTCCTGAAGTTGCAGATCCCTTACCATTGCCAACATAAGTTCAGAACCCCCCAGTTCCAAGGCTTCTATTGCCAGTAGAATCAGGTCAATTTGCACTTTAGCCCGACGTGGCATGACGCTAGATGAAGTCGGCGGGCTGGGCAGATTATCCAAAATCATTGGTTTAGGCTGGGCAGTAGGACTGTTTAATGGCATTACGCTCACAGAAAAAATCATTCCAAGTAGCATTCGTGGGGGAACTGGACATTTACAAGCACCAATTTAAAAGGCTTGCAACCTCATAATAGTTGACACTCGCGCTTCAGCACTCAGCTTATTAACGATTATCTTGGTCAAATCGCCACCAAAATAGGGCAAAAATCTTTCTAGGGTTCCATTAGAAAACTTTTTGTCAAAGTTCATGGGAAACCAGAGAAAGCTGACAGCTAAATGTTGAGGGCTAATTGCTTTGACTTTTAATCCTTGCATTTGTGCCTAAGTGCGATTCATAGACTACCGACATTTAGTTACTCAAGAGCCAAATAGTTCTTTAGTATTAATTTTGAAACAAAAACAATCCAACTTCCTAGTGTACGATTTTCCAGGTATCTAATAGCAAGCTCCACTGGTAGAAAAATCGGTTGGATAATGCTACAGATGCCAAAAACCTCCAATCATTAAATTAGTTGCTCATGGATGTAAAATCTCTGATCCGCGAGATTCCCGACTTTCCCAAACCAGGAATTTTGTTTCGAGACATTACCACACTGCTACGCGACCCAGAAGGACTACGTTATACCATTGATACCTTAACCGAGAATTGTACTGCTTTTGATCCAGATTACGTCGTCGGTATGGAGTCACGCGGTTTTATTTTTGGTGCGCCTCTAGCTTATAAATTGGGAGCAGGGTTTATTCCTGTACGTAAACCAGGGAAACTGCCTGCTGCTGTACATACTGTTGAGTATGAACTGGAGTACGGTATGGATAAACTAGAGATGCATCAAGATGCTTTGCGTCCAGGTAGTCGCGTTTTGATTGTGGATGATCTAATCGCCACAGGTGGGACTGCTGCTGCTACAGCCAAGTTAGTGCAGCAAATTGGCTGTGAACTGGTGGGCTTTGGCTTCATTATTGAGCTAATAGATTTGAGTGGGCGTAAACTATTACCAGATATTCCGATTAAGACGCTATTTCAATTTTAGATTTTAGATCTGAGATTGGGGGTGGCTGGTAAAACCCCAAAACTTGCGGTTAACCAGTAACCTCTAAATCAATTAACAATTATCAATAAAATTGACAATTGACCTATCACCAACCTTGATGTAAGTTTATTTCCTCCGGTGCTACTTATGGCTTCTACTAAAATTTCTTCCCAGGTTGATGTTGCAGATAAAATTACTAATTGGCTACAAGGATTGTTTACTAATGAAACTTTTCTTTATGTAGTTAAGCGGTTGTTGCAGGCGCTGTTAACGCTATTCTTAGCCTCAGCGTTGAGTTTTGCGATTATTAAACTCGCTCCAGGGGATTATCTCGATACTTTGAGGCAAAATCCCAAAATTTCTCCTGAACGAATTGAGGAATTGAGGAGGCAATTTGCGCTGGATAAGCCAGCATTTGAGCAATATTGGCGTTGGTTGGTGCGGGTAATTACTAAGGCTGATTTTGGCACAAGTTTTGTTTATTTTCGCCCTGTAGCTTCTTTATTATGGGAGCGAATACCAGCAACTTTGCTGTTGGCGATCGCATCTATTATTTTTACTTGGGGTATTGCTATTCCTTTGGGTATTATTGGCGCTGTTAACCAAAATCGCATGGCTGACCGAGTATTGCGAGTCATTAGTTACATCGGTCAAGGTTTTCCGAGTTTTATCACTGCTTTAGTTTTGTTAATCTTTGCCCAATTTACTTCGCCTTTCTTTCCTGTGGGTGGTATGACGAGCATCAATTATGCTGACTTATCTCCTTTAGGTAAAGTGTTAGATATCGGCTGGCACATGATATTACCGACAATTGCTCTGAGTATCACTAGCTTCGCTGGGTTACAGCGAATTACGAGAGGTGAATTGTTAGATGTACTACGCCAAGACTACATTCAAACTGCCCGTGCGAAAGGACTACCAGAAAATCGGGTGATTTATGTTCACGCTTTGCGTAATGCAATTAACCCTCTAGTGACGTTACTTGGTTTTGAGTTTGCTAGCTTACTGAGTGGTGCTTTTATTGCGGAATTTTTCTTTAATTGGCCTGGTTTGGGACGTTTAATTTTGCAAGCTGTAACTGCTCAAGACCTTTATTTAGTTATGGCAAGTTTGATGATGGGTGCTGTCATGCTAATTTTGGGCAACTTGTTGGCAGATTTACTACTAAAAGCTGTTGATCCTCGAATTCGTTTGGAAGATCTTAAATAAATCAAAACTTACGAATTAGGTAGGTAAGAATCAATTAATAATTAACAATTATCAACTACCAGTCGCCAATGACCAAAAAACCATGTTATCCGAAGTTTACTATTTGTTGCGATCGCGAGTTGATGGTAAGTATTTAGTCGCTAAACCTAATCCTCGCCAAGCTGAGTCTACTTACCTATTGATGTTTCGTGAAGATTTTGATGCTCTCAGCTATCTAAATACTCATGGTGCTGACTTAGCTGGACGCTTTGCTGTAGAGTCTATCACTGGAAACCAGCTAAAAGGTCTGATTCAAAGATGGGGGTTCAAAGGGGTTGGGATTGTTCAAGACCCCCTAACTCCAAAGGTTGAGTTCTTATTGGGCATTTAATCTGATTATTGACATGAATTGCTCTTTACAAAGCTCTGAGTAGATCTATCTCGCTATAGATGCCGAAATCTCCCAAATTTGAGCAAATAAAGAAGGTAGTTCAAAAGTTCGCTGTTTTTTAGCTGATTAGCGACTATGAATCACCCACTAAAGAAAATTAGGAGAAACTGTTTATGAAATCTATCCGTTTGAATTTATCTGCTTTAATACGCCCATTGCGTGTAGTTGTGGCTGCTTGTGTTTGTGCTTTCCTATTGTTTACTGCTGCTGCGCCTGCTTATAGTGCTAACGCAAGTCATCCTAGAAGTGGAGAAGCTAACTTGTTGGATATTGAGCGGAAATCACAAGAAGCTGTAATGGAAAACCCTTATACCCTCAAAGAAACACAAATAGAAGCTAATAAGGGTCTCAATGAAATTCAAGGCGACTCTGATATTGATAAGATGAAACGCCCAGAAAATTCTACAGGTACGTCAGTTGAAGACAAAATCGAAAAAGCACTAGAAAAGGTTACAGGTAAATAACAACAGAATTGTAGATTCTGTTGTGTGTATAAGAGGCGGTCATTGGCAGGCAAGGAAGTCTGCCTAATTTTTTTTTACCAACTGTCACCAGCGCCACCGCCACCGCTACTACCGCCACTACCGCTACTATAACTACTACTGGAACTGCTGGAAATGGTAGTAGTTCGGACTATACGCGGGATTATTTCTTCTTGCACTGACTCATAACCGCAGCAATGGCAATGATTGTAAGTCTGCCGTCTGCCTTCGCTATATTCTGTAGCGTGTTGCAAAACTTCTTGTGTGCTTTCTGCTGTGAGTTCTTGACAGGTAGGGCAAGTTGTATATCTATCTGAATTGAGAATATAGGTGCGAATATGAATTTTTGTTCCTGTTAGTTGAGGAAGACAATGGGAACATTGCCAACCTTCAAATGAAATGCTTCCCAGTTGTTGTGCTACTTGTTCGGGTTGGCTGAGATAAGGCTGAATTGCTGTTGAATCGAGTTTTTCCATCGGGTTGCGGCATTGTTGGCAATACATGGGGCGATCGCCACTACCAGATCCATGTTTGCGCGATTTTCCTTCTGGTGGAATAAATCTACGACGGTTTTTGAGATAAAAGCCTGTTCCTACTGCTAATCCTAATCCGCCACCCAACCCATATAACCAAGGTACAGCAGAGTTTTTGGCTGGTTGCTCGGCTACGACATTAGCAGATATTTGCTCGTTGCTCAAAGTCTCAACTAAGGCTTTTGTGCCAGCGAGTGTGCCGCCATCATAGTCAGCTTGCTTAAAGTGTGGTGTAATTTCTTGTCGGATAATATTGCCAACTTTAGCATCTGGTAAAATTGCTTCAACGCCGTATCCAGTTTCAATTTCTACTCGTCGCTCTCCTTTAGAAATTAAAATCAGTACGCCGTTATCTTCGCCTTTTTTACCAATACCCCAACGATTAAACAAGCTTGTAGCAAACTGCTTTGGTGTAGCTGATGGCTTAGTATCTGATACAGTCACAACAGCAATTTCAGCACCATTTTTAGCCTCTAGTTGTGAAACTAGCTGATTTATTTCTGATTCTGTTGACTGGTTAAGAATATTTGCCATATCTGTTACCCAACCGCTATTTACCTTGCGGGGGTTGGGTACTGCTTCCACATTTACAGCCAAACTAGCTATTGGGAAACTGATCACACCTAACGTTAACAAGCTGGTAGTAACAGTTTTTTGAGAAATAAATGCTATAGATAGCATAGATACATCTACTAAGGAGAAGTGAGCAAATTGAGCTAACCTGAAGTTAAGCAATTTTCGTTTCCCCAATAACTAGAGTTAGAGGTACGATTTTGTTTTTAAAGGTTAGGTGTGTATGACTTCAATTTTCCACAAGGATTTTCCAGAAAAGGAAAAACTACATCTTTTCTTAAGGAAATTGGCGGCTCGTGATTGTTGAGTTAGAAAAACCACTTCGCCTTTATTTATGCCTAGTTGATTAAATTTTATATTGCTCAAATTCCCAGTAATAGTGTTAGTAATTCCTGATTTCGATATTAGCGAAGTAGCTAGTGAATTATATACAGTCTGTTTAGTTAATTACGCAAGATTATGAGTGATTTAAATACTCGCATTTCCCAAGAGATGACACCGGAAGTGTTTGCCGTTGCTTCCCGCCTTTATGCTGAGAAAAGTCAAGAATATTCTCTACAGGAATTAATGGAGGCAGGTGCAGAGGCACAGATTCCACCTGAGTTTATTCAGCAAGCGTATCAAGAAATTCAAATAAAACGGCAACAAGCGCAAGAACGACGTAAAAAGTTAATAATTATTTTAGCTAGTGTAGGTGTTGTAGTGGGCGGATGGGGCATTTGGACTTATAATTCTCTTGCTAGTGCTTCTCAAAAGGTAGATTCAGCTTGGGCGCAGGTAGAAAACCAATTTCAACGTCGTGCTGATTTAATTCCTAATTTGGTAAGAGTAACTGAAGCTTCTGCGAAACAGGAACGTGAGTTAGCTGCTTTACTGACGCGATCGCGCACCTCCTATTTACAAGCAGATACACCAGAGGAAAAAGCGGTAGCAAGTACTCAAGTTTCCCAAGCTATTAACCAATTTCAAAACTACGTGGTTAACAATCCCCAGCTACAATCTTCTCAGGCATATACTAATCTACAATATGAGTTGGCTGGTACTGAAAATCGGATTGCTGTAGAGAGAATGCGTTATAACCAAGCAATTCAAACCTATAATCAAAAAATTAAAGTGTTTCCCAACTTTGTTGTGGCTAATATTTTTGGATTTGAGTCGAAGCCATTGTTTCAAGCCGAAACAAAAGAAGTACCTAGAATAAATTAATCTATAAATAATATTTCAAACTTTCTTATTTTTTATTTTTCTATGCCTATGACGTTTGTTAATAAATGTTAAATAAAAATTGCAACTGTTTGCTAACTTACCCATAGGTAGTTTTTCTGGATGTCAGCCGAAGGCTTTAGAGAAAGCAGAAACAACATAAACGCCTAAAATCAATTAAGAGAAACTAGAGTTTTAAGGTTGAGTCACTGTTTTGGTTAACCAAATCCTCAAAGCTTATAAAAATGCCATTTAATTCTTTACAAAAATGGTAGTTATAGCCGTAATGTTTATTTTTGAATTTATTTTTTCTTTGTGCTGGGCTGGAATAGGAATATAGCGTACACTATGCGAATAATAATATTTTTTTTCTATTTGATTTAAATATGATTGCTATATATTGTGATTTTTAGGTTAAGGTTAAAAATAATTAGTATGAAATAAGAACGTTTATATATATAAACCTAGATATATTTTACCTCTATAGGTTTCAGGTAGCGGTGAGCGTGGGGGTGAAACACCTCATATCGGCTACATAAATTTATATTATAAATAAATTAGTAGAGACCCTAAATTGCCGTATATCTATAAATATATATAGTTGAAATATCAGTAGTTGGTATCGATATATTGGATTTTTTATTTTGTTGAGTTAATTCTCAGCAACTTAATTATCAAAATTCAAAAATAAATTCATCCGGATTGGTTCAGCCACTCATGTAATTAAATATATATCTCTATTGGTTGAGTTTTGTTTGGGCATGACCATGATCAACTTAGAACATCAAAGTACGGCAAAAGTTACTCCGGAAATAATTGCCTTAGCTGCTCGTCTTTACACCGGGAAAAGTCAGAACCCTTCTATAGGTGATTGGTTAAATGCAGGAACAGAAGTACAAGTTCCACCATACTTCATAGAGGAAGTATTAGAAAAAATTCAAGCTCAACAAAGACAAGTAGAAGCACACTGCAAAAAAATGACGATTGCTTTAGCAAGTGTTGTTTTAGCGGTAGCAAGTTGGGGAATTGTGACTGAGAACTATCTGACTAGATCTGCCCAAAAAGTAGATTCCGCCTGGACAAGAGTAGAAAACAAGTTGCAGCAACGTGTTGAGATTATTCCGCAAGCAATTAAAACTTTGCAATCTGACGCTCAACAGAAAGAATTGATCAATTTGTTGAATAGATCGCGTGCATCTTATTTAGATGCTGATACTCCATCAGCCAAAATTGTGGCAATCAAACAAGTATCTCAGGCGATTGATAAATTTCAAGGTTATTTATTGAAAAATCCTCAACTAAAATCCCAAGAGCAATTAACGAACTTGCGCTTCAAGTTGGCAAGTAGTGGGTATAGCATTATTTTAGAGAGTCTACGCTATAACCAAGTAGTACAATTATACAATCAAAAACTACAATTATTTCCTAATTCCTTAATAGTTAGTGTTTGTGGCTTTGAGCAAAAGCCTTTTTTTGGAGTCGCAACAACAGAAACGCCTAAAATCAATTAAGAGAAACTATAATTTTAGGGTTGTGGCTTTTAAAATCGGTTTACTAGGATTAGGCACAGTTGGCGCAGGTACGGCGCAGATATTGCTAGATAGGGCAAGCCGTCATCCACTGTTGCAAGAAATAGAGATTCATCAGGTAGGAGTACGATCGCTCTCTAAACCTCGACCTGTACAATTAGCAGATAAGTTGTTGACGACAGACTTAGAAGCAATTGTTAATGATCCAGCAGTTGATATTGTCGTAGAGGTGCTGGGTGGCTTGGAACCTGCGCGATCGCTAATTCTCAAAGCTATTGCTAATCGTAAGCACGTAGTAACGGCTAATAAGGCTGTTATTGCCCGCTACGGGGATGAAATTTTTACGGCTGCTAATTCTGCGGGTGTTTATGTGATGCTGGAAGCAGCAGTTGGTGGTGGTATTCCCATCATTCAACCTTTGAAGCAATATTTGGGTGTCAACCGCATTCATGCTGTTACTGGTATTGTTAACGGCACTACTAATTACATCCTGACGCGGATGCAAACCGAGAAGGGAGAATTTGGTGATATTCTGGCAGATGCTCAGAAGCTTGGTTATGCTGAAGCCGATCCGACAGCAGATGTTGATGGTTTGGATGCTGGGGATAAAATAGCAATTTTGGCTTCTTTAGCTTTTGGGGGCAGAATTAAGCTGCAAGATGTGTACTGCGAAGGTATTCGCAAAGTAAGTGCCGCAGATATTGCTTATGCAGATAAGTTAGGATTTGTGATTAAATTGTTGGCGATCGCTAAATTACATCAACCAGCAACAGATAATAATCCCAAAGCCTTACAAGTGAGAGTTAACCCCACATTTGTACCCAAAACTCATCCACTTGCCAGTATTAATGGTGTTTACAATGCGATTTTAGTAGAAGGCTCACCGCTAGGACAAGTAATGTTTTTTGGCCCTGGGGCTGGCGCGGGTGCTACTGCTAGTGCGGTTGTGGCGGATATTATGAATATTGCTGCTGTACTTAAGAGCAATAATAATGCGACAACGTTACATCCACTATTGAGTTGTTCTCATCAACATTACAGTGCGATCGCGCCAATAGAGGATGTCGTAACTAGATTTTATGCTCGTTTCCTGACAAAAGATCGCCCTGGTGTTATTGGTAAGTTAGGCACTTGTTTCGGCAATCACAACGTTAGCTTAGAATCTATTGTGCAGATTGGCTTTCAAGATCATCTAGCTGAAATTGTTGTTGTTACACATGATGTACGTGAAGGCGACTTCAGAAAAGCTTTAGACGAAATTGGCAGCGAAGATGCTATAGATAGTATTCCTAGCATCCTGCGAGTACTTTAAAACTTAAGCTGAAAAGTCTAAATTAACTTTGCTGAGTTGAACTACTTTTAGATGCAAAGTGTTGTATGTAGTGCGGGCATCTTGCCCGCGTCTTGTTTGGCGTAAGTCCTAATATAGCCAAATAGTTAAAACTCTTCAAAAAGCTAGAGGTATTACTTTCAAAAATTAAGACAAAATTGGACAAGATTCTCTGTGGAGGCAAATTTTATGCCTGATGAGCGTATTGGTAATACGACAGATCATAGTCCACGATATACGTCAGGTGGCACTGTAACTACAGATCCTCCTTTCGTCAGTTCAGAGGATATCGAATTACAACGTCTTCGTAGACTACCCTATTCAATGCGGCGGGCTTACGCTTGGTTAGGTGTATTAACTGGTTTATCTGTTCTTTCACTCGGCTTACTGACAGGATTTACGATTTCTTTAAGTAAAGAGAACAAACAATTACAACAACAACTAGCAAATCTTAACGCTTATAAAGCGCAAATTGACCAAGTTAATACTTTAGAAACTAGAATCACTACTTTAGAAGCTCAAGCTGCTGGAATCAATCAAAATATAGGTGTGATTAGACAACAAGTTCCTAAAGACTTACCAACTCAACTGAAAAATCTTCAAAGCAACATTGCTTCGGTGCAAAGCAGTATTCAAAAAGTTGAGGCTAATGCTGTAACTCGTCAACAGATGGAGCAACGTATACAGCAAGCGTTGCCAACTTTAAATAACCCGACAACTCCTTCGGTGAGAGTTATTCCGACAACGCCTAAACCTTAAACATCAAAAAGGTAAACAATTATCAATAACCAGTTTTCATCTTAATTTGATTGTTACCAAGCTACTTATCAGGCATTTTTTTAAATGAGACAAGAACCAATGTAGAGACGTTGTATACAACGTCTCTACATTCATGGAAAGGAGATGTCTATTGCTAATTCCACAAGGAGAAGGCGTAAGTACTGACTACTATTGCCCTACAGAAGCTAATTCTGGTTCTGGTATAGACGTTGGTTCTTCTGTAATGCCATAGATGGAGTTGTACAACTTAACATACTCTTTAGCAGATTTATCCCAACTAAAGTCCATCTGCATACCCCGTTGTTGTAATTCTTGCCATCTATCTTTATAACGGAAACCTTCCCAAGCTCGTACCATACAGGTATATAGATCTAGAGGTTCATAACGGTCGAAAGAGTAGCCAGTACCAGCATGATTCATCGGGTCATGGTGGGAGACTGTATCAACTAAACCACCAGTACGACGCACAATTGGTACACAGCCGTAACGCATAGCTAACATTTGGCTAATACCGCAAGGCTCAAAGCGGCTAGGCATCAGGAAGGCATCTGATCCGGCGTAGATGCGGCGAGAGAGGGCATCGTTATAGAGTAAGTAGGTGGCGACGCGGCCAGGGTAGCGGGAGGCTAGTTGCCACAATTGGGTTTCGTAGAAGCGATCGCCTGTTCCCAAGATCACAACCTGAGCATCTGTGTACGCCAAGTAGCGTTCTAAAATTTGTAGAACTAAGTCAATACCTTTTTGTTCTACTAACCTACTTACAATGCCAATTAAAAAGGCATTGGCGTTAACTTCTAAACCTACTTCTTCTTGCAGGGCAATTTTATTAGCGCGACGCTTATCTAATGTATCGGCAGTAAAAGTCTGAGCGATGTATTTATCCTTGGCTGGGTCATATAGTTCTGTATCAATACCGTTAACGATACCGGATAACTTGCCACTGATGAAGGATAACAAACCTTCTAGAGTTTCCCCATAAGTAGCTGTTTGAATCTGCCTAGCGTATGTGGGAGAAACAGTATTTACTCGGTCAGCAAATTGCACAGCAGCAGCCATTGTATTGTGACCCTGCATATACCAAGGACACCAAGTAATTTTATCTAAATACCAACGCCAAGGCCCTTGGTAAGCTAGGTTGTGAATTGTGAAGACGCTAGTAATATCTGGGTCTTGGTTCATCCACACTGGCAACATCCCAGTATGCCAATCGTGGCAGTGGACAATTTCTGGCTTCCAGTAGTTCCAGCAGAACTCGGCTGCGCCATTGGCAAATAAAGTGAAGCGCCATTCTTCATCTTCCCCACCATAAACCCGACGAGTGGAAAACGCCGGATGACCAAATAAGTATAGGGGTACATCAGTTCCAGGTAGCACACTTTCATGTACGGTAAAATCCTGAAACATGGCATAACCCCGCCAGCTTGGGTCTTTGGGAATATCCATTTTGTCGGGCAAGAAGCCGTAATAAGGCATGAAAATCCTTACATCATGCCCCATGCGTCTTAAAAATTTTGGTAATGCCCCAACGACATCACCCATACCGCCAACTTTAGCTATTGGCGCTGCCTCTGCTGCAACAAAGAGAATCCGCATATTTAGTGGGTGCGTTCCGTTTAATGATTGGTTAAATCATACCGAGCATTGATAGCGATTAGCGATTAGCTTTTAGCTGTCAGCTATCAGCTATCAGCGATTTAATGAAGAATTACGCTGATATGTAAAAAAAAGCTGACGGCTGAACGCTGACGGCTGATAGCTATCTATTCTTGTTCTTGCAAAACTTCTTTTAATCCACCTGAGCGATTAACTTGAATGAAAATCTCCTCTAGGATTTCTTTTGCGCCTTGTTCGCGCAAACGCTGGGCGAGGTCAATGCCTATCTGTTCTGCATCAGCAGTAGCACCAGTAATCGTATCTTTGATTAAGCGCTGACCATCAAGGCTGGCAACTAAACCCGTTAAGGTAAGGGTATCGCCTTCTATGGTGGTGTTAACGCCTATGGGTACTTGGCAACCTCCTTCGAGTTCGCGCAAAAAGGCACGTTCAGCATAGCAACGTTGGGCTGTGGGAGTGTGTTCTAAGACTTTTTTGAGTATTTCTAGAACTTCGGTGTCGTCGGCGCGACATTCGATGCCTAAAGCGCCTTGTCCGACGGCGTGAAGGGAGACTTCAGGGGGGATAACTTGATGAACGCGATCGCTCATTCCTAGTCGATTTAAACCTGCGACTGCCAATATAATCGCATCGTATTCACCAGCATCTAATTTGGCTAGTCGGGTATTTAAGTTACCCCGCACGTCTTTAAATGTCAGGTGTGGGAAGTGGTGGCGTAGTTGAGCAAGTCTGCGTAGGGAAGATGTACCTACTACTGCACCTGCTGGCAGGGTTTCAAGTTGCTTGTCTTTGTGCTTTTCGTGAACTACGAGAGCATCTGCGGGATTTTCCCGTTCAGTTACGCACCCTAAAATTAAACCAGATGGTAAGCGGGTGGGCAGATCTTTGAGAGAATGCACAGCTAAGTCTGTATCGTTATCGAGCATTCCCTGTTCAAGTTCTTTGGTGAATAATCCTTTATCCCCAATTTTGGCTAGGGGAACATCAAGAATTTTGTCCCCTTGAGTACTCATGGTGTGGACTTCAAAGGTACGATCTGGAAAGTGCTTTTGGAGTTGTTCTTGTACCCAATAAGTCTGAACTAGGGCAAGTTGGCTTTTACGAGAACCGATGCGAATTGTACGAGTAGGACTGGTAACTGTGGAGGACATAGAGCGATCGCGTGAAAAGTTGCGAATAGGGTCACTCGATCTAGACTACCGCAGCCGAGGAATATAATCAGCCTTTAAGGGGTTGATAATTTTATCTCTGGTAAAAGCTTATCCGAAAAATTAAAGATATTTTTTACCGCAAATATTTTTCACTGCTTTAGAAACCTTCTTTCAAATATTGCTCTAATTGCGTTGTACGCTGTTTAGTCAACTCTGCAAGACAACCACTGTAAATCATTGGAGCCATAGTTCCTCCCTCAACTTGGCTTTCTTCAAAACTACAGCTAAGGTCTCTAAATTTAATCCATGCTAGTTGTGCAGCAATTAATTTTTGGCGTTGGGAGCCGGAATACTTAGGTAGTAGCTTTTGATAAGTTTGGTTAAGTTTTTTATCATTTTTTTGGTAACGCAACTCTTCACAAATGTTCATGTCTACTTGCGTTTGAGGGTTTTTACAGTTAGGTTGTTGAGCAATTTTAATTTCTGCTACACCTGGCGTAGTGCCTGCCAATATTGCTGCGGTAGTGCCTAAACTAATTAAAGTGGTTATACCTATTATTGCTGTTAAGAATTTACGCATAAATAACTTGTTTGTTGCTCGTAAAACTAACATAGCAAAAATGCAGAATACCAAGTTGTAAACTGATATCAGGTGTTGCGATCGCACACCATACTCAACAATAATTTTTGTTAATAACTGTTTAACAATTCGCTCTTAGAACCATCAAGATGAATTACGAACGCCTTCAAGTTGCAATAGATTTATTACAAAATGCTGCTAACCGTATGCAGTATTTGATTCAAACAACTCCCCCTGATGAAGCTAGTAATCAGACGGTTTATCAATCTAGAGAAATTTTGCAGCAAGCTTTAGCTGAAATGTTAGCAGCTATCAATCCTCCTGAACTTACACATATTCCCCCAGAGTTACTCGATAAAGCAAATGTTTTGGGGATTCCGCTAAATGATGTCGAAGTTATGGTAGCTATTTCTACTCATCATCCTAGCCAGTTTGCTGGTGTTTTAGCAGAAATAGAAAATCGAGCCGAGCAAATTAGAAGAAAACGGGAATATTTACTATACAGGATTTCTGATATGCCTGTTGAAAAGTTAGGTTCAAGACTACCAATTGTATCTACTGCTGATTTTACCTGGTCTGAAGAAGTTACTCCTGTAGAAGTACGCGAGGCTATCAAATCTAAATACCAGATTGATAAATTAATCCAAAAACGCTCTTTATCCCGTTTATCTCTATTTGAAAAAATTAAGGAAGCAAATCTTGCTTGGCAACAATCTCAAGCGGCTGAAACCTTTTTGGAATCAGAGGAAGATTAACTTTTTTATGATATTTTTGCGGATTGTAAATTTTACGAGTTAAATTTAATTTAGCTTCAGTAAAATCATTTAACTTTCTGCTTGACAAATGCCATTATTTGAGACATTTGTTTTTTCACTGCTTCTATTTCAGCTTGCATTTTAGCATTTCTTTCAACTAAAGTTTTTACTTGTAATTTTAATTGTTGAATATCATCTGAACCAGCAACAGATTTATCGGCAACGCTCGCTGCAACTTTTGCACCATTATTTGCTTGTGTCTGTCGGGTTTTGGCTTTTGCCATTGCCGATTTCATTGCTACTATTAAAGCTTTCTGATCAAATGGTTTCTCAATAAATTCAAATAATTCAAATAACTTGGGAATTTTCGCTGTTACTTCGTCTTTACGACCAGACATTACTACTAAAGGAATAGCCTGTAATTCTTTATGAGCTTGCATTCTTTCTATGACTTCCCAACCATTCATCTTAGGCATAAAAAAGTCTAATAAAATGAGGTTGGGGCGCTCTTTACGCATTAACTCAAACCCTTCTACACCGTCTTGTGCTTCTATAACCTCAAATGAACCCTTCGGTAGCATTTCCTTAACTTGCATCCGAATGGTTTTACCGTCATCGACAATTAGTACTTTTTGACTTGCCATAAGTAGCTGCACTCCTGTAAAACCAGCAACTTGAATTGAAATAAATTCAAGTTAAATTATATTATAGAAATTTTTGTGAATTGTAACACATTATGAAAAAATATGTAATTACAAAAGTAACAAAATTAAGCCTAAAAATAAAGTAAATAAATTCAAAGTACTAACGAAGAGCAAGTCTGTTGATTTAATTGATCTAAAAAATGGGGGGAGCAAGTAAAATTCTCTAATGAATATCCCTGATAAACCGATTAATCTTTTTGAGTATGAAGCGCTATCTAGCCAGCAGCTATCAAGTATGGCGCTGGACTATTACGCTAGTGGTGCGTGGGATGAGATTACGCTGCGAGATAACCGAGCCGCATTTGAACGGTGGAAACTCCGCCCTAAGATGTTAGTAGATGTCAGCAAACGTGATTTAAATACTACTATTTTGGGTCGAGCTGTTGAGTTACCAATACTAATTGCGCCGATGGCTTTCCATTGTCTGGCAACTCCCGAAGGAGAATTGGCTACGGCTAAGGCGGCGGCTAAGTTGGGAACTGTGATGGTGTTGAGTACACTGTCAACTAAGAGTATAGAAGAAGTAGCGATCGCTTCTTCAAAACCTAAATTAGTCACAGATTCTACAAGCAGAAATCCTTTGTGGTTTCAGCTATATGTACATCGCGATCGCGCTCTGACAAAATCATTGGTAGAACGCGCTTATGCCGCAGGTTTCCAAGCAATTTGTCTAACTGTTGATGCTCCCATGTTAGGACGACGCGAGCGAGATCAGCGTAACCAGTTTGTGCTTCCACCTGGGATGGAATTAGCTAATTTAAAGAATTTGGCAGATTTAGAAATTACTCATAAACCAGGTGAATCAGGTTTATTTCACTATTTCTCTGAACAACTTAACCCAGCTATAACTTGGAAAGATTTGGAGTGGCTGCAATCTCTTTCCCCACTACCGTTAGTAGTTAAAGGCATTTTACGAGGCGATGATGCAGTTCGTGCTGTGGAACATGGAGCTAAGGCAATAATTGTATCAAATCATGGGGGGAGACAATTAGATGGTGCGATCGCTTCGATTGATGCTTTAAGTGAAATATTTGCTGCTGTAGGAAATCAAGCAGAAGTTTTAGTAGATGGTGGCATTCGGCGTGGTACTGATGTCCTCAAAGCCTTAGCTTTAGGCGCAAAAGCAGTGCTTTTAGGTCGCCCTATCTTGTGGGGGTTAGCTGTAGCAGGAGAAGCAGGGGCGCAGCACGTTCTAGAATTGTTGCGTGATGAGCTTGATTTAGCAATGGCTTTGAGTGGTTGTAGTAATTTACAAAATATTGACCAGAGTTTGGTAGTCAAGTTGTAATCACAATAATTGCTAAGGTAATGCGATCGCTCTGTTCAAACCCAATAAAATGAAACTAGCATTGTGCAGTTAGGCAAAAGTCAACAGCCAGTGACACACCATCCCTCTGTTCATCTCGATCATGGTCAATTGACCGTTATCATAATATGACTAATCTGCGCGACACTAGATCACCTGCCTCACCCACAATCCTCACCAATGTTTGTCGGGGTGTAATAGCCACCGCCACACTGTTAGCTACAATTCCTTTGTTACCTGCAACTGCTGAAAACCTCGAACATACTAGACAATTGCTATCAACCAAACAATGTCAGCAATGTGATTTGAAAGGTGCAGGTTTCGTAATGGCAGATCTTTCCGTAGCTCAACTCCAAGGTGCTGACTTGAGTCGTGCTAATCTATCTAGAGCTAATCTTGCTGGTGCCGATCTAACTGGTGCTAATCTTAGCGGTACATCTTTATATGGCACTAACTTAACTGGTGCTAACTTAACTGGTGCTAACTTAACTGGCACAGATTTGAGAGATGCTTACTTGCTCAATGCTAACTTGTCTAATACCAGCCTTAGTTCTGCATACGTTGAAGGTGCAATAGGTATTCCTCAAAATGCTGGTAAACCGGAAGACTTTTATAGATGGGCGTTGACAGAAGCTCAGGGGGGAAACTATCAGGCAGCCATTGAGTATTATAATCAGGCAGTTACTATAAATCCTGACTTTGCTCCTGCTTACTTGGGTCGGGCGCTAGTGCTTTACCGATTTGGAAACGAGGCGGCGGCAACTCAAGATGCTAAAATAGCTAGTCAAATATTTTCTACTCAAAAAAATACTACAGGTTATCAAGCATCGCAAAACTTTCTTAAGGGAATGGAATTAGCACGTCAACCAGCTAAAAAAGGCGGTGGTTCCAATTTCTTCAGCTTCTTGGGCAGCCTTGGTTCACTCTTAGTTCAGTTTCTCTTTTAGTAAGTAGGTGGGCATAAATAAACGTATAGTGGTTTTCCTAGTCACCCTTCACCAGTCCCCAGTTCCTGCGAGCACAAATAATGTTTAATTTTACGCACATACTTACCATAATTAATTAAGAATTTGAAATTGTCTTAATAATTTGTGATAAAGGTCACATTGCTATACAATTCTTATCACTTAGATTTAAGGTTGAGTATCACATATTTCTTGAGTTCGCACTACCATAATAGATATATCCGTAGATAGATGTGAGAAAGTTTTAGTTTGAAGGAGTCTGGGATGCTGGAAAAAATCATAATTGCAATTACCCTGACTTTCTCGCTCAATCTTTTCTTGGGAGTCAAGCTGGACTCTAAAACACCTACTTCTTTCACAGAAAATTTGCAATTAACCACAATTGAGGCTGTAAATTTGCTACTAGCTCACAAGTAGTCAAAGTTTAAGTTTTTGTTTGATTTGCTGCCAGAGGTTTTGGCGTGTCTGAGGTAATGCTACTTGTTTTGGCTGAGATGTATTTAAATAACGGTAGTGTTCCCAAATATCCCAGTAAGGACAACCAGGCTGTATTTTAATACCTGCCCAGTGTAAATATTGCAGTGGTTGATTAATATTTGGGTCTATAAGAATATTATCTTGATATTGAAATTGCTTACTTCCAGCCCAATTTCCAGGCGCACCTCCAGGTCTACGAATTATGTTAAATCTGCGTGAAATAAGCTTCAAGATCATATAGTTAATAATAGGTTGATCTGAAGTTTTTCTAGAAAAATCAAAGTATTGGGTATTCGCAGCACATTCAGCAAAGATATTATATAATTCCTCCTCCGATATCAAATTCTTTTTAGAACCCCAAAATCCACAATTAAAAATATCTGCGATTTCTGTCTCAGTAAAAATATTATCGGTAATAATTTTGGGTGTAAATACATTTTTTAGTCCAGCGAGGTGCTGATAATCACAACAAATAAAATCATAATTAGCAAAGTAGTTGAGATTATCAATAATTTTCTCGAAAACAACTATATCGGTGTCAATATACAAAAACTCATCAAATGAACCAAACCAGCAAGCTTGCTTACGAAATTGATTAGGTCTGGCAAAAAAGTTATCACCAAATATATTATGTAAATTTTTAGATAAACGTTTGATAAATGCTAAATCCTCATAAATTGTTACACCATAATTCTGAGAGAGGATATTAGCTACAGTTTGATATTTGTCATCGTAAGGAATTAAGACAACAGGTGTATGTGGATCGTAAAGCCTAATGCTATTGAGGAGTGCGATCGCACTCTCAATTACCCGATCATTAGCTGTAATATAAATGCCACGACTCATTGATAAATCCTCATTTTAAGCCGATTTTTCTCAAAAATCGCGTCTTGAGACTGGGAGGTTGCTTGTAGGGTTTAGGTTTAGTTGTAAAAATTGGGCGAAGTTCTGGTTCGTGCAAATAGCGATAATGTAAAAACACATCACGGTAAGGAAAATCTATATTTTCTCCAGCACAAACTTGATTAAAAATTCTTGATGACAACCCAATATAGTGAATATATGTTAAACGATTGCCTTTGTCATATAATATCTGATTTTCTGCTTGAAAATGCGGTGAAGTAATACAGCATCCAGTTGCTTGATCTTCCGGTAAGTTTAAAGCAAAATTGTAAATTGATACATTAGTTTTCATCATCATATAATTGAGCAAGCTTTGATCTACTGACATAGGATATAAAGCTTCAGCATCTCCTGCTTGCAATTGAGAGATTAGCCAATTGCGTCTATCTATATCAAACAAATCTTTTTTAGAAGCATATAATCCTGAACAAAAAATCTCCGATTTAATTCGTTCTGGGGTAAATAATTTGTTTAATTGCTGAGAAGATACATTATAAACATGAGTAGGATCTTTATGTTGAAAGTCGTAGACAACACAATCATAGTTATTTAGTTGTGTGAAAATTTGCTCTACTCCACCCATTAATAAAGTATCCGCATCCATGTAGAGGAAGCGATCAAAAGGCGCATCAAAAGCACAGAAACGGCGGTGAGTACCAAAGCGGTGATAGTTATTGCTACCAGCCTTACTCCAAATTTGACGTGCTGTAGGATGAGTATCCCAGGCGCTTTGGGCAAATTCATCCCATTGTTTGATTGAATCTTGGTGATTGTAAAGTTGTACATTAGGACGTTTGGCAATTGCATCCGCAATTTTTTCTGTGTTTTCGTCGTAAGGATAAACGCAGACTGGCATTGATTGCCCTAGAATCGCTTCTATACTATTGAGTAAAGCAATTAGTTGGTCGTAAACGCGATCGTTGGCTAAAGTGCAAATTCCATCCATCAGTAGATTTAGATAAAAGTTTAAGCGAATTTGTCAACAAAATCCGACAACCAGTTGAGGAGATTGAGTTTGTGAAGGATAATTTGTCTAGCTTCTGCGATCGCAGATTTAGCTGCATACCACGCATCCGGTGTCGCAGTTACCTCCTGAATATAAGATAATCCTTTTTCATCCAAACTCGGCAATCGCAGAAAACTTCCAGGTGGTAACAACTTATCGGCTGCCCCGCCTCCATAATAAATTGGTAAGCACCAAGCTAACAGCGCATCCCACAATTTTTCACTCACATACAAATCATTATCGGCATAATTTTCAATCGCCAAATTATAGTAATAAGGAGCCATACTATGCCATTTATTTTTAACTTCCCCACAACTTACAGCCGACTTGGGTAAATTGCGACCATATAAATCAAAATTTACCTGGCTTAATTGTAATGATTTTAAAAATTCTAAACGTTGGCGATGATTAGCAGTGCGATTAATACCTGAAGTTATCCAACTGCAATTCCTAATTTTGGGCGGACAATCCATTTCGTTCAACTCACGAAATGAGTTGCTCTGATACCAAATTGCAGGCATATAATCTGGAGTAGGTGCAAAGTCATCAGCCCCAGAAACATAGCCACAATAATTTTTAGCTTGTTGATAATTCCAATTATTAATATTTTTCACTTCCTCCAAAGGAGGTTCTCGTAACAGATAAATAATTCTTTCTTGTGGTACGTCACGTAACTTAGATTTAATATCCGTTTTTTGATGCCATTTAGGTTTACGAAGTGCAGACAACCAAGAACGCTGCTGAGGCTTTTTAGGAAAATCAAACTGATACATTAGCAAAAAGTCTGGTTTTGATGCTAGTGCCTGCATTTGAATATTGCCCCAAACTCCAAAGTAATCTGGTGTTTGTGTCCATAGCCAATCAGCATTTTGACTCAAACCAGGATAACTACTAAGCATCCCTACAATTTTTTTATCCATCTTTACAATTATCAATTATCAATGACCGATTAAGATTTTTAATTAATTTGGCTGAAACAAACCTTTAGCTAAATCATACTTAAATTTTTCTAGGTTTTCTTCCATCGCTACCGTCAATTTTTCGAGATGGGCATCATTGCTTAAGAGCGGTTGAGAAGTGTTAGCAATAATGGTAAGGTGGATAGTAGATAGTTGTTTCTTAATCCCATAGCGAACTACACCAGCTTTATTAGTTTTGTTAGAAATATCCCAAACTGGCAACAAGTATTTAGGTTGATATTCTAAGTTCATAGAAGCACACCAATCTTGCCATTTGAAAGCTAAAATTTCTGGGGTGGTGCGAATCGGAATCCAAGGTACTCGGAGTGCATCTGCAACAATAGCGCCGTGCATGGCTTCGGTTAGTAAAATTTCTGTTTCACTAATAGCAGTTAATACTTTTTCAATAGAGGAACGTGGGTCAATATATCCAAATCCTAGCCGCTTACAAATTAATTGCCAAGATTGATTACTATAATTAGCATGACTAGCATGGGGCATATATGCGAAGCGATGTAATTTTTTGCCAGTAGATTTAAATAATCTTCTCAGCAGAATTGCTCCGTCTGTCAGTGCTAATTGCTCTGAAATACCTAATACCTTTGCAGATAAGGGGCCTCTAACGCAATAAATCTTCCAAGAATCATTTACTTTAGGTGGGCCTGAACAATAACCTACACCAGCACCAAAAACTATTGTTTTATTGGCTTTTGGTAAAGAAGTATTCAGTAAAGTACCTATGCCTACAAATATAGTACTTTCATCCTCATCAAACACGCCTGGAAGTAATTGCTGCCATAACCAAGGATTAAGCTCGTCCCCAAAATTTTTAAACCCTTTAAAATAATGTAATTTCATGCAATTTATATCTTCAAATTAACTAACTATTTGGGGACGTAAAGACTCGTCTATATTGCTGATAATATTAGAAATTCTATTTTCCCAAGAATATTGCTGAATTATGTCAATACTATTAATATAAGTTTGATCTGGACGCGGATATTTTTCCAAGATATGTTGTAAGCCTTGGATAAACTGCTGTATGTTATCTGGCTCACACCAGTAGGTTACTACATTTTTAGATTTAAATTCTTGCAAGGGGGGAATTTCAGTAGCAATAATGGGAACTCCTGCTGCTATATAATCAAATAACTTCATAGGAGAAGTAAAGGTAGCAGCTTCTCCGTTAGTATGGGGATATACTAAAACATCAGCAGCTTGTAGCAAGCTGGCTAACTGATTGTGAGGAAGATAGCCTAAAAATGTCATATTTGTAATTTGGTGCTGCCTGACTAATTGCTGGTAAGCTATTAGCTTTAATTCTGGGCCACCTGCTAAGACAAATTGAACTGTTGGCAATTGTTGGGCAACTTCTAGGAGTAGATCAACTCCTTTAAATTTATGTAATTCTCCTGAATATACAACTAAATGTTGCCGTTCATTGGTGAGGAGTTGTTTGCGCCATTCAGCAGCTTTTTCTGGTTGTCTGAAAAAAAATAATTGGTTGAATCCATTATGAAGTTTAATAATCTTCTCCGGTGGAATACCATTTTTAATCATGTCTTCACTTACTGTGTCTGCTACTGTTACAGCTAATTGGAATAAAGGGTTATTAACAATTTCTGGCTCATATTGTTTTTTTTCGTAGTGATCTCGCTCATAAATAGCTGGAATGCCATGTTTAACCGCAGCTTTAACAAAGTTCCAGTTTCTAGTGTGGACAATTTGGGTATGAGGCAGGATATGAAAGGGAAAGTAATATTTACAAGCAAGAGTATTAGAGTTAGTCCATTTGCTTTTTGATTGTTCAAAAGGCACTGGCAGTGAAACAACTTGTATGTTTTCTTGAAAATTGAAAAATTGGGTTAGTTGCTCATCTGGTTTTTGGGGTCGAAACGGATAAATCCAATCTAGGGGGTTAATAGTTTCTCCTCCTTTTCGTAGGTAAACTAAAACACTTGAATAACCTAGATTAGCCGCAGCATTAGCTAAATGAGCAATTTGTACTAAATGAGCGCCTGGTTTTGGCAAAAAATCATTGATGAAAAAGATATAGTGTTTTTTCATTATTTCTAGCAACCATAAATAATTTGTAGTATCCTGTTAAATCTCTTTATTCTTTGGGGGTAATGACTATTATTATTTACCTGATAGCTATACAATAAATTGCTTTCAATTACTTTGAGAATTTTTTTCTAATAAATCTAAACTTTCAACCAAACGCAGAGCAGAATTATAAGCTTCTTCTGTTAATTCAATTTGTTCTTTAGGACTATCTACCAAATCATCAGAGAGTAGCTGTAGGAAACCAATCACTGGGTTGAGGCGTGTGCGTACTTCATAAGAAAAACGACTCCATAATTGCTCATTACGGTTCAGCATACCTTGATGCTGATCGGCAAATTGTACTTCGTACAATCTGGCATAGTAACCACCTTTATTTAATAGTTCTTCATGTGTACCAATTTCTACTACACACCCTTTGTCAAGGACAGCAATTTGATGTGCTGTTTGCACAGTTGAAAGACGGTGAGCAATTACTAAGGTAGTGCGATCGCGACTCACTTCTTCAATTGCAGCTTGTACCAATCTCTCAGAAACAGTATCTAATGCGCTGGTAGCTTCATCTAGAATTAAGATATCAGGATCTTGTAGGAGTGCGCGGGCGATCGCTAAACGTTGGCGCTGACCACCAGATAACAGCACGCCGCGATCGCCAATGGGTGTTTCTAATCCTTGTGGTAGCTTGACAATAAATTCATAAGCATTTGCTCGCTTCGCCGCCGTAATTATTTCCTCTTCTGTTGCATCAGGTCGCGGATAAGCAATGTTATTTCGCACTGAATCATTAAATAAAAACGTATCTTGGCTAACAATTCCCATCCCCTTTCTCAAAGTTTTCAGATCAAAATCTCTAATATCAATACCATCAATAGTAATGTCGCCACTTATCGGGTCATAAAATCGAGGTAAAAGATCTGCTAACGTTGATTTTCCAGCACCAGAAGCTCCCACTAAAGCTAAAGTTTTACCACAAGGCAACGATAAATTGACATCTTTTAAAACCAAATCTTGATGGTTGGGATAGGCAAATGATACCTGATTAAATTGAATTTTTTTATGTAATAATTTATAAGCAACAGTACCATTTTTCATAATTGGCTTATTCTCAATCCGCAAGAAGTCTTTTACTACTTCTATACTTGCTGAAGCATTAGCCAAACTACTCCGAGCAGAATTTAATTGGGAAATAACAGGTAGGAGTCTAAAAAGCACTAATAAATAAGTCAGAAGGACTGTAGAAAGCGACTCTATTTGCTCAACAAAAAATAGCCTACCCAGAAAAACAATGGCTAAAAGCGAAAAAATGCCACTAACCTCACTTATTGGCGCAATAGATGCAGAGTTTAGCTGAGATTTAAAATCTGCTTCCTCGCGATCGCGAATCAATGTTTTAATTTTTTCATATTCTCTCTGTTCATTTGCTGTTGCCTTAACCAAGCGAATTCCACTTAAAGTTTCTAGCACTCTAATCGAATAAGCTTTAGACATTTCCGTAAGGCGTTTACCAAAATATTTAGAACGATAAATTGCGTACTGATTTATTAACGCTACTAAAGTTAGGAGTAGTGTTGAAGCTACAGTTAACTTCCATGAAATTGCCAACAAAAGCCCTACAAATACCAGAATTGTTATTGCAATAATTATCAGTTGAACAACTGTTGTAATTGCTGAAGCTGTTCTTCCCACTTCCCCACTTAGGCGATTAATTAAATCACCGACTCGGCGATGCGCGAAAAAATCCAAGTCTACTTCTAATAATAGTTTTAGTCCTGCCTCACGTAAATCTGTTGTTATCTTACGCCTGAGAGAGCTTGATACAATTGTTGCAGTATAGGTAGTAATATTTTTTAAAATAATTAACACTAAAATTACGGTAGTAATTATTAAAATATTATTATTAAAAATAAATATTAACTTTTCTAAAATAGGTGCAGCGCCTTTAAAGTTAATTTTTTGACCTAGAAAACTGAAAACTACTGGAACAATTAGGGCAGTACTAATGCCGTTAAAAACAGCGCCAGAAAATCCTAAAAGGATACTTGATAAAATCCAAATAGGATAGCGTTTAGCAAAGGGAAATATTAACTGCTTTAGCGACATAGATTTATAATTAAAAAATAATTTTTCATATTTTTTAAGTACTATAACACTTGGCATCTAAATTAGAGATCACTTGTGAAAGTATAGTTGCCATTTGTTTAAGGCTGTATAACTCAATACATCTTTTCCGTGCTGACTTTCCGGTTTCATTTGCGGTTGCCAAATTTTTAAATATCCAGTCAATTTTTTCTGCAATCTGCGTTGGAGAACTAGGTTCGACTAAATAACCAGTTCCACCTAAAATTTCTGGAATATCTCCTACTTTTGTAGACAAAACTGGCTTTGCCATTGCCATACCATCTGTTAGCTTTAAGGGAAACTGCGCCCTAGAAGTTGGATGATCTCGTTGGGGAACAACTATAATATCCGCAGCAGATAGCACTTCTGGCATTACTTCAACTGGACACCTGGGTAGCTTAATAATCCAACGCCCCCATTTTTGCATGAGTTGATCGTCATAGTTGTCGTAAGGACTTCCACCCACAATTACCAGTTTTAAAGAGGGTCGATTAAGCTGATCTAGCGCCATTAAAACATCTTCTACTCCTTTGTGCGATCGCGGCGCACCTGGAAACATTAAAATTTGATAATCCGAAAGTCCATAACGCTTTTTACTTGACTGTTGATCATACTTTTGAGGATCAAATAATGAGGTATCTTTCCCATTAGGTAAATAGACACCGCCAAAACGTTCTTCTAGAAACTGAGTATCTATAGTTATCGCATCCGCATTTGCTACTAAGCTTTCCATCCACTTGAGATATAAAGGATGATCTGGAAATCTCAACGCGCCATCTTTTTTTAAGATATCTTTAGCTAACTGCTTTAACTTTGGGCGATACTTCCAGTTATCTCCTCCATACCAGCTTAATTCCCAATCATCCATATCTAAAATTACAGGACGATTGCTGCTGATTTTTTTAAGTAGGGACAAACCAAAGCTGGTAGGCTTTGGCTTAATTGCATAAATAATATCTCCATCTATTTGTCTCAAAATTTTCTGAGATTCTAACAAAAAATTAGGATAATTTTTCCCAACTACCGAAAAAATTTTAATATCCGATGGCGGAATTGTATACATTTCTTTGCCGAATAAAAATCCGACCACCTCGACTTCATAATTTAACTTTTTTATAACTTCAGCTAACAAAAAAGCTCGGATAGAACCACCTCCCGACAAATCACTTACAACCAAAGAAATTTTTCTCATAAAAAATATATTCTGCTACAACCCCATGAAATATTATTACTTATAATTTACACCAAGATTTAATTAATAATGCAACAACTACGTTTTATCAGGTTTAATAACTACCAGTTTTTTAGATAAAAACTTTAGGATATTTTTAGTTCTAGCACCTCGGTATTTTTCATATAACAGGAAATTTGGAATCAGTAGCCGAAGTGGGTAAAATATTTTGAGTAATGAAGGATGAGTTATTTTTATTTTTCTATCTAGTAAGTATAAAGGGGTTTGTGCCAAGTTTAATAATCTCTCAAAGTTTTTTTGCTCTTTTTCTCTCAATGCGTCTTCAAGTAAAAACTGAATCCCCCTTTGGCACAGAGCAAGTAAGTGTTGATGTTTATTGTAGGTGATTTCATAAAAAAGAATATAATACTCTTTCATATAAAACCAATTATTAGTTCTATTAGATTGATGTTTTGTATAGTATGCTCCTATCATCGGTGTATAAATAAAATTAACTCCTGTAACTAAAAATTCTAAGCAAAAATCTCTATCTTGGAGAGCTTTTAGGCGCTCATCAAACATCGTATGTTCAAAAACACTTTTATGAAGTAAAAGGCATTGTTGTAGTAAAGGAAAAGGAGAATCAGCTAAAAAGTCAGGTAATAGCAATCTTTCAATTAATTGCTCTCTATTCAATGCCCCAACAACTTTTTGCTCTGTTTTTACAATCTTGGATTCGCCATCTATAAATACTCGTTCATAATCGCAATAAAAAATAATATTTTCTGGTGGTAAATCTTTTAAATGACTTAACTGAAACCGAGTTTTATCTTCGTGAATCCAATCATCCCCATCTAAAAACTGTATCCAAACACCTTGAGTCTTACTAAACCCAAAATTTCTAGAGGAAGAAACTCCGCCATTTGTTTTATAAAAATACTTAACCCGCGAATCGCTGGCGATTAATTGTTCGGCAATTTCCCGCGTGTTATCAGTCGAGCCATCATCTACAATTAGGCATTCTAAGTCAGGAAAAGTTTGTGATAGTACACTTTTAACTGACTGCTCAATATATCTAGCCTGATTAAAACAAGTAACAATAATTGACACAAATGGAGTCATTAGTTAAGCTATCCTATTTAAGCTCAATTCTGCCAACTTTCTAGCTGTTGGATATTTAATAGCTAAGTTAAGCATGGCGATTTTGATGCCATTTCCACGCATGGAAAATGATATTTGTAAGATTACAATATTGAGGCTGCCAACCAAGAATTGTTCTAGCTTTGTCACTGCTACCAACTAGAATAGGCGGATCTCCAGGACGGCGATCGCACTTTTGCACTTTAATTTCTTTTCCTGTGACTTCCTTAGCTGTTTCAATTACTTCTTTGACAGAAAATCCATTACCATTGCCTAAGTTAAATACTGTTGAATTTCCGCCTTGCAACAAATATTCCAACCCTAAAACATGGGCATTTGCTAAATCCGTAACGTGAATATAGTCTCGAATACAAGTACCATCTGAGGTGTCATAATCTGTCCCGAAAATTGACACTGACTCGCGTTTACCCAAAGCAGTCTGTAGCACTAATGGTATTAAGTGAGTTTCTGGGTTGTGATCCTCCCCTAATAACCCATTAGGATCAGCACCTGCGGCATTAAAGTACCGGAAACAAACAGATTTAAAATCGTAGGCAGTATCAAAATCTGATAGCATCCGTTCTACCATCAACTTACTAGCGCCATAGGGATTAATCGGGTTTTGGGGATGATCTTCAGGGATGGGAACCGTTTTGGGTACACCATAAGTGGCGCAAGTAGAAGAAAAGACAAATTTCTTGATAGAAGCTGCCATCATCGCATCTAACAGCGTGAGCGTACCGATGACATTGTTACGGTAGTATTTGCTGGGGTTAGTTACAGATTCACCTACATAGGCATAAGCAGCAAAGTGCATAACAGCACTAATATTATGGTTGGTGAACAGATGGTCTAGTAAGGTGCGATCGCACAAATCACCAACAATTAGCTTTACCTGTAATTTTTCTACTAAATCTCGATGCCCATAAACTAAATTATCCAGCACCACCACCTCATAACCAGCGCGTTTTAGTGCTAATACTGCATGGGAACCAATGTATCCTGCGCCCCCTGTCACTAAAATAGTTTCATTGTTCATCGTTAATTGCAAACTTTTTTAATTAACAAACTTAATCTGACCGCTTTGGATATTGTCAAAGACACGATTTAACTGAGGACGTTCTTCGTCAGTAATATGGGAATCAGAAAGCATAGTGGTAATTAGATGAACATATTCTTGACGAGTTAATTGACCTGACAAAAGGATACGCTCGACTATTTTGTGAATATTTAAGTTTGATACACGCTCTCGTGTTGATGCCATAGGCGGTTGGTAGCTTCTGTAGTAAGTGTGTTGAGGTTTTTTTCTCAGTGGTCTATTTATTGTCTTTTCCTTCTTAGCCATAAAGGGACAGTTTAAATATAAATTCTGTGAAGATAATCATAAATCTCCGTCGTTAGCAAACTTTTTTTGAGGAGACAGTTGAGAGATGCAGGTAACTAGAATTCCAGCACTTTCTGATAACTACATCTTTCTAATCATAGACTCAGAGCAGAAAATTGCTGCTGTTGTTGATCCAGCACAAGCGCAACCAGTACTGCAACAACTCGAAGAAATTGGCGCTGAATTAGTTGCGATTTTTAATACTCACCATCACAGCGATCATGTAGGGGGTAATCGAGAGTTAATCGCCAGATTTCCCAACGTCCGTGTTTATGGAGGAGCAGAGGACAAAGGCAGAATTCCTGGGCAACAGGTGTTTTTGCAGGAAGGTTCGCGCGTGGAGTTTGCTCTTCAAACTGGTGAAGTTCTCTTTGTACCTGGACATACCCGCGCACATATAGCGTACTACTTTCCGTCTCCAAATACTGAGCAACCCAATGATTTATTCTGTGGTGATACTTTATTTGCAGGCGGTTGTGGTCGGTTATTTGAAGGTACACCAGCACAAATGGTGACATCACTTAGCAAAATTCGCAGATTACCAGACAATACGCGAGTTTGGTGCGCCCATGAATATACTTTAAATAACTTAAAGTTTGCGTTAACCGTAGATAGTAACAACCCAGACTTACAATCTCGTTTAGAAGAGGTTAAGGCGGCTCGTAGTCGTTCGCAAGCTACAGTACCATCAATATTAGGTGTAGAAAAACGTACTAATCCCTTTTTGCGCTGGGATTATCCAGAAATACAAGCAGCAGTCAAGAGTCAAGATCCAGTACAAACTTTTGGGCGTTTGCGGGGAATGAAGGAGCAATTTTAAGGGAGCAGAGGGAGCAGAGGTAGCAGAGGGGAAATTAGATAATATTGTTCTTTACTCACTCCTCCCCCCTCCCCCCTAAAAAATGGGTTGCGATCGCATTTCCAAAGATCGTACGATGAAGAGTTCTAGCCCCAACTCAGTGCTGCTGGATTTCTACCAGAAAAAAGACTATGGCGAAACGTGTGCAATTAGTTTTAAATCAAGATGTTAGCAAACTAGGGAAAATCGGCGACTTAGTGGAAGTCGCTCCTGGCTATGCTCGTAATTATCTTATCCCTCAAGGAATGGGAGCTACAGCCACTCCTGGTTTGCTCAAACAAGTCGAACGGCGACGTGAGAAAGAACGTGTGCGCCTATTAGAACTCAAGCAGGTAGCTGAACAGATTAAAGCAGTCCTAGACAAAGCTGGTAGCTTTAATATCGGTAAGCAAGCTGGTGAAGGCGATGCGATTTTTGGAACCGTCACTGCTCCAGATGTAGCGGCTGCAATTCAAGCATCTACAGGTCAGGAAGTAGATAGACGGGAGATTACCCTACCTGATATTCATCAATTGGGTACTTATAAAGTTGAGATCAAACTGCATCCAGAAGTCTCAGCCGTAGTAGAAATTAATGTTGTACCAGGTTAATGCCTCAGTTAACTAATTTCTCAGTAGTGGTAAGTAGGTCAACCTAATTAAACGTTAGGACTTACGCAGAAAAAAACGTGACCAAGATGGTCACACTACATATAGGTGTAGAGACGTGCCATGGCGCGTCTCTACTTTTAGGTAACCACAAACGTAGTGCGGGCATCTTGCCCGCGTAATGTTTTGCCTAAGTCTTGACCAATTCAGAAAATGAGGGTAAAACATCGCCACAGCCACTATATCCTTTAATTGAGTAAGCTGGTCTTAGCTTGCTTACTGTGTGCTGCTGTTATGGTTCAGGAATTAAATTTTCAAGCTGTCGAGCGTAGTCTCCCGCCTCAAAATGTTGAGGTCGAGGAGGCAATATTAGGGGGTATTCTCTTAGATCCAGAAGCTCTGGGTCGGGTAGCTGATGTTTTAAATGCAGAGGCTTTTTATATCCCCGCACATCAAGACATCTATCGAGCAGCACTAGCCCTCAACAGCCAAGGCAAACCCAAGGACTTGATTAACGTTAGTGCTTGGTTATCTGACCATGACTTGCTGGAAAAGGTTGGCGGACTCAACAAATTAGTGCAACTGGTAGAGCGTACTGTCAGCGCGGTCAATATTGATGCTTTAGCGGCGCTGGTAATGGACAAGTTCCTGCGCCGTCAGTTAATTAAAGCTGGTAATGAAATTGTGCAGCTTGGTTATGAGACAGCGACAGAGTTAGAAACAGTCCTTGACCAGTCAGAGCAGAAAATTTTTGGTTTAACCCAAGTCCGTCCTCAACCAGGTTTGATTCCGATATCTGACACGCTGATTCAAGCTTTTCAGGAAATTGAAACCCGCCATGAGGAAGTTGCCCTTCCAGGACTTACCTGTGGTTTTTACGACCTAGACGCAATGACAGGCGGTTTCCAAAAATCTGACCTGATTATCATTGCTGCCAGACCGTCGATGGGAAAAACAGCTTTAAGTTTAAATATTGCTTACAATATCGCGGCTGCCCATCGTTTGCCTGTGGCAGTTTTTAGCTTAGAAATGTCTAAAGAACAGTTAGTACAGAGATTACTAGCTAGTGAGGCGGGGATTGAAAGTAATCGCTTGAGGTCTGGAAGAATCAGTCAGAATGAGTGGGAACCTTTGAGTCAAGCTGTCGGGATGTTATCGGAACTACCGATTTTTATTGATGATACTGCCAACATGGCTGTGATGCAAATGCGATCGCAAGCCCGTCGTCTGCAAGCAGAAAGTAATGGTAAGTTGGGAATAATTTTACTAGATTACTTGCAACTAATGGAGGGAGGTAGCGATAATCGAGTACAAGAGTTATCAAAAATTACGCGATCGCTCAAAGGTTTAGCCCGTGAATTAAACGTTCCAGTTATTGCACTTTCTCAGTTAAGTAGAGGCGTAGAAGCACGTACCAACAAACGCCCAATGATGTCAGATTTGAGAGAGTCAGGATCGATCGAGCAAGATGCGGATTTAATTATGATGATTTATCGTGACGCTTATTATAACCCCGATACACCGGATCGAGATATTACCGAACTTATAATTGCCAAGCATAGAAATGGGCCAACAGGTACTATTAAACTATTGTTCGATCCACAATTTACCAAGTTTAGAAATTTAGCAAGATCCAATAATTATTAAACAATTAATACTTGCCAAAATCAGCTTACAAAACTTTGCCTCTCCTCAATCATGCTAATAGCAATTGATCCAGAGAGGCAAGATTATTATTAACTAATTTTTAACAGTTCCACATCAAAATTTAGAGTTGCATTGGGTGGAATTACGCCACCAGCACCTCTAGCACCGTAACCTAATTCTGGGGGAATAATTAACTTGCGACGCTCGCCTACTTTCATTGTACTGAGTCCTTCGTCCCAGCCTTTAATTACTTGTCCAACCCCAAGTTTGAAAGAGAAAGGTTGATTGCGATCGCGCGAACTATCAAACTTTTCACCATTTTCTAAAGTCCCGGTATAATGTACAACTACCGTCTGACCTGTTTTCGGAGTTGCGCCATTCCCTTCTTTTAACTGAACGTACTTCAGACCAGAGTCGGTCGTCACAACATTATCTTCTGAGTTAGTATTCATCGCAATTAGCCTTTGGGTGTCAGCTATGGAATTATCAGCAGTTGCAGGTTGAACAACAGCAGGTGGCGTTTTAGCCAGTTCATCTGCAACTGCTGAGGGTTGACCAGAAGTCAATTGAACTAAAATCACGAACAACCCACAGAACAGCATAACCCCCAAGCTGATCAGAATCTCTCTCATTCATCAATCCTCCAAAATAAAAAATTAACGCCAAAGCTTATTTTCTAAATCACGCACTTGACGTTCCAATCGGTCAATACGTCCCCGTAACTCGTCCATCTCCGACTGTTTAGGGACACCCAAATCTTGTAGCACATTACGCAACTGTCGGTGCATTTGTGCCTCAACATTTCCTTGCTCAGACTTGAGTTGCTGCATCATATCATCTACGAACGCCTTAGCTTGGTCGGGATTGATTTTGCCATCCTTGACCAAATCATCCCCAACCTCTCGCAGTTTCTCTGCTACTAAAGAAGTAGTGCCTACACCAATCATTAGTAACTGTGTGAGCCAATTATTATTATCCATACTCCCTGCCTGTGATCTGATGAATTGGAAGCTTTAATATAGACATATTTAGCCTACAGTTCTATTTTGTTACATTCTGATTACAGGTGACGGGTGAGGCATAAGTAGTAAAATTACCACTTTGAGCAATTGTCGTCAGTGTACATATCTATACTTAACATTAAAAACCTTTGTCTATCTGCGCTTATCTGCGGTTAATTCATTAAAATTCAGACTTTTGCCACAAGTCTATTAAACCAAAAATCTGCAATGTCAAAGTGTCCCAAGTGCCATCAACCAGTAAACTTTCAAGCAATTACCTGTCCCTATTGCCGAACAGTTTTAAAAGCTTATGGTCATCCTGGTATGACCTTACACCGCGCCGATAAAGGCAAATATTTGTGCGAAAGTTGTACTTACCATTGCGATGATACCTGTAACTTTCCCCAGCGTCCTTATGCTCAGGAGTGTACACTCTATCAAAATGTATTTCAGCCAAAATTAAACCAAGAATACCCAACAAACTATAGCTGGGGAAAAAAACTCAGAATTTGGTGTCAAGGGCATCAAAGTTTATTGATGCTATCGGGTTTAGTAATAGTTAGCTTGATAGTCGCGCTGTTTTCCCTTTCTAAATAAATTAGAGAACAGTAGCCGTAATAGAACTATCTGAGTCAGTCGAAGTAGTATTAATTACTTGCAACTCTTCAACAGGCATAGCTTTTTGTTGAAACACAGCTAAATCAAACCAGAAAGTTGTACCAACTCCAACTTCACTTACTAAGTGGACACTACTATGATGTTTCTCAATAATATTTCTAACAATCGAAAGACCTAAACCAGTTCCTTCTAGAGTATGCACTCGATTTTCTACTCGGAAAAACCTGTCAAATATAGCTTCTTGGTCTTCTGGGTCAATTCCAATTCCTGTATCAGAAATTTCAATCCGCACTACTGGATTTCTCAGTTGAGAATTAGAATTTAGATGTTCAGATGCTTGATTTTCTCCAAGATTAACTTGCTTACCAATATGCGTTAGTAAATAAGCACGAATTGCTACACGCCCACCAGATTTAGTAAACTTCAAGGCATTGCCTACTAAATTAGCTAATACCTGAAGTAACAAATCATAATGACCTACAACTGCTGGCAAGTCAGGCTCAATTTCTTGATTTAGTTCTATACCTTTATCTTTAGCATTAAGCTGATAAGTGCGAAGTGTTTGCTCAATCGGTTGAACAAGGTCTACTGCTTCTAAATGATAGATTCGGCAGGATTCTAACCGTGATAAATCTAAGACATCGTTAACGAGGCGGGTAAGGCGGTCTGTTTCACGATTTGCTGTATCTAAAAATTCACGGCGTTCTTCTTCTGTCAAATCTTCGCCATACTCATGCAGCGTTTCAATAAAAGATTTGATGTTAAATAAAGGAGTTCTTAGTTCGTGGGAAACATTACTAATGAATTGACTTTTAGCATCATTTAGTTCTACTTCACGAGTAATGTCTTGAATCGTCATGGCAATTCCTTTAACACTATCGCGGTACTGGTCGAGAACTGTGGTCAGGAGGATGCGTATAGTGCGGTCTGTCGGTTGTGTTAGTGTAACTCTAAACTCTGCTGCTTCGCGATCGCCTGCGGCAATTTGATACAAAGGTCGAGTAATCTCTACTTGTACAGAGCGAGGCAAGATATGCAGTACATTTACTCCCACAACTTCGCTACCTTCCCAACCAAAAATTCGTCGCGCTGTGGGATTAACTAAAATCGCTTTTAAGTCGGTATCTATTAACACCGCGCCATCAGCAATGGTAGAAACCAAAGTTTCTAACTTAGCTTTTTCTGCCGTTAATTCCTCAATATTTTGTTCTTCATAACTCTCCAACTTTTCTGCCATTTCGTTGAAGCTGATAATTAACTCACCCAATTCTCCACCAAAAGGCAAATCAACTCGCTGCTTAAAATTACCAGCAGCAATATTTTTCACCCCCATCACCAGTTCTTTAATCGGTTGGGTAATATTTAAAGCGTTAAATACTGCTCCTAAAATTACCATTACCCAAATCGAAATAAAAACTGCAATTGTCACATCTCTGGTGAGATTTGATGAGGCGACAACTGTAGGATTTGGGTTAATCCCAATTGCTAGAACGCCTAAATATTTACTGTCATGAGTTAAAGGTACGAACACATCGGTGACTTCTCCACCAGGAGTCCTGTGTTGTCGCACCATCGGTATATCCGAATGTTCAGCGTAATTTTCTGGTAGTTGAATCCGTCGCTGAATAGTCAGAGAATTTTCTACCTCAGATTCCGAGAAAGGAATTCCTAAGAAGATTTTGCCTTCAGCGTCCGCATACAGCATATAACGGACGCTGGAGGTGCTGCTATAAAAGCGGTGGGAAAAACGCGCTACCTCAGATAGATTGTTTTCCGCAATCAATGGTGCGACATTAGCAGCTAGTAACAAACCTAAGTCGCGACCAAAACGAGTGTCGTTCATGCGGGCATCCTGCTGAATCGTGTTAACTGCCCAAAACGTCAGACCACTCATGATTAAGGAAACGACTAAGGTAGCTGCTGCCATTAGTCGTGTTTGGAGGGTGAACTCAGACCCCCAACGGGCAATAACTTCTCGAATTTTTCTGATGAGATCCAGCAAGATCAAGGCTAGATAAAGTACAGTTAGAAGGCTAAAATTTTCAGCTTCTATACTTCATACTTTAGCCTTTATTCGGAGTTAACCCATAATAGGTTAAGATTTACGGACACGATCGCCAATATCACGGCGATAATACATTTCATCAAACTTAATACAGTCTACTGCGGCATAAGCTTGAGCGATCGCTTGCTCAAAGTTATCCCCAATCGCTGTCACACCTAAAACTCTACCGCCATCGGTAACTAATTGTTGCGGCTTTTGTTGAGTACCAGCATGAAACACATAAGCTCCTAATGCTTCCGCTTCCTCTATCCCCGTAATTTCTCTTCCTTTTTGATAATTACCAGGATATCCACCCGCAGCAATCACAACACAGGTAGAAACCCCTGATTTCCAAGCGATAGGGGGTTGTTCTGCAAGGCGTTGTTCCGCACAAGCTAACAATAAATCTTCTAAGGGTGTTTCCAGTAAAGGTAAAATTGCTTGAGTTTCTGGATCTCCAAAACGACAGTTAAATTCCAGTACTTTCGGCTCACCTGCTGGTGTAATCATCAAACCAGCATAGAGAATACCTCGGTAGTCAATATTTCTAGATTTTAACGTAGCGATCGCAGGTTCTAAAACTTCTTTCTGGATGCGTTCCATTAACTCAGGCGTGGCAATTGGTGCTGGTGCATAAGCGCCCATGCCACCTGTATTTGCCCCAGTATCTCCATCACCAATGCGCTTATGATCTTGAGCAGGAAGTAATGGTCGAATTGTCAACCCATCCGTTAAAGCTAAAACCGAAACTTCTTGACCTGTCAAATATTCTTCAATTACCAGCAAAGGATAATTATTTTGGAACAACTCATCAATTGCCGCTTGCGCTTCCTCCACCGTCGCTGCTACAACTACCCCCTTACCTGCTGCCAAACCATCAGCTTTAACAACAATTGGCGCACCTTGTAAAGCTACATAAGCTTTTGCCTCCATAGCATCTTTAAAAGTTTTTGAACGTGCTGTCAAGATTCCAGCTTCATCCATTAAAGCTTTAGCCCAAGACTTACTTGACTCAATTTGCGCCCCTTCTTTAGTTGGGCCAAATACTTTAAAATTTTTGCGTGTCAAGAAGTCAGCAATTCCTAAAGACAACGGTAGTTCTGGCCCAACTACAACCATTGATACATTGTGAACCAACGCGAATCTAGCTATACCTTCAAAATCATCTACCCTAAGAGATAGATTTTGACAACGCTCCACTGCCGCAGTGCCACCATTTCCAGGGACACACATAATCTGCTGAACCTTCCCAGATTCCAGCAATTTAGATGCTAAGGCGTGTTCGCGCCCTCCATTACCAACTAATAAAACTTTCAACTTTACTCTCGCCCTTAGTCAATTAACAATTAACAATTATCAATTAACAATTATCATTAGTCATTGGTCGTTGTCAGAATTGCATCTATCGCATAATTAACAGGAATTACGCAGAAAGCCTCAGTGACCAAGATGGTCACACTACGTATAGAGTAAATTAACTTGCCCTGACCACATCAGTAGGGCGAGCATCTTGCCCGCTTATTGTTTTGCGTAAGTCCTGATTAAGTAATTTCTGACACTTTCTGACGCTACTATTGACAAACTTGAATTTTTATAATTTAATAATTTTAAAATGGGATGGATGCGCCCATATTACTCCAGCTTTCCCAAAAAACTTAACCCTCAGAACTTTTATAATTTTTGCTGTTGATAGCGTTGTTTAAACTCCCGTTGTTGCTGATTGTGATCGACAATTGGGGCAGGATAACCCAAAGATGCACGTTCTAAAGGTGTGATTTTACCAGTAATTAGCAACTTGGTATCGAGAGAGGCTAATTCTGGTAACCATTGACGGATGTACGATCCTTCTAAATCAAATTTTTGAGCTTGACTAGCTGGATTAAAAATTCGCACTGGTTTAGGATCCATCCCACTAGATGCACTCCACTGCCAACCCCCATTATTAGCTGAAAGGTCGCCATCAATTAATTTTTGCATAAAGTATTTTTCACCCAACTGCCAATTAAGCAGCAAGTCTTTTGTAAGAAAACTAGCGACAATCATCCGACATCTGTTGTGCATCCAGCCGATAGTATTCATTTGTCGCATCGCAGCATCAACGATGGGATATCCAGTCTTTCCTTCACACCAAGCTTGGAAATGTTCTAAATTGTCATTCCATGGGAAGTTTTTAAAAGCTTGTCGGTAAGCGCCTTGTGCTAATTCTGGGAAGTTATAGATAGCGTGTTGATAAAATTCCCGCCATGCTAATTCTTGCTGCCAAGTTTGGATGCTTGCTTGTACTGACTCTGGGCTGTTTTGATATAAAACTGCGATCGCATCCCAAACAGTACGAATACCAATAACACCAAATTTTAGAGCCGCACTTAGTTGAGATGTACCGTTAACGGCAGGAAAATTGCGTTGTTCTTGGTACTGGTCAATAGCGCGATCGCAAAATGTATTTAATTTAGCTTGTGCTGCTGCTTCCCCTGGTGAAATTACTAAATTATTATCCCAAATAAATCCTAAATCTCTAGCTGTTGGTAATTCGACAACTCCAGCTTGTCGTGCCGCTTCTTTCTCACTCTCAGTTAGCCCAATCGCATTTTGTAATGCTGGTGCTGGGGTAGCCTTAGCTTTGCTAATCCAGTTTTTCCAAAAAGGCGTATATATAGTGTAAGGCTGACCGGAACCTGAGCGAATTTCCTCTGGAGAATGTAGTAATTGATCCCAAAAGTTTTGTGTAGAAATACCTTTTTCTTTGAGAGCTACTAGGATAGTGCGATCGCGTTCTTTCGCATAAGGTTCTACATCCCAATTCCAGAATACCGCTTTAGCGTTAACAGCCTCAGCCAATTTGGGTATTGCTGTTGTTGGTTCGTTAAATAGTATTAATAACTCGCTACCAACTTCGGCATAACGCTGTTGCAGCAACTCTAAACAGCCCATCATATAAGTTACTCTGGCTGGTGCAACGTCATCTCGCTGCAAGATATTAGGGTCGAGGCAAAATACACCGACTACTTCTTGAGTCTGCTGACGTGCGGCTGCAAGTCCTACGTTATCTGAAATGCGTAAATCACGGCGATGCCAAAATAAGATTAAATCAGACATAGTATAGAAAATTATCTGCGTTTATCTGCGTTTATCTGTCTTCATCTGCGTTCTGATTAACTTTAGTCAGTGAGTGGAAAATTGTTCAAGGGGTGACAAGCAAATCGAAACCTAGACTCAATAATAGTTTCAGCTTATTTGCCTTATAGAGAATGTGCTAGGGTGAGCAAACCCGAATTAGTAACAACAACCTTACAAATAGCTAATAGAAGTTCACCACTTCATTGTTAATCAACTGAAATCTTTCTCAGGATATAAAGCTAATATCTTTATATTTAATTAGTAAAGTTTATCATCCCATTGATGGGAGAGCCAAAATTTAATTACAAAATAACAAGAAGTCGAGGTTTCCTATGAAAAAAATTATCTGGTTGATCCTAGTGCTGGCAGCTATAACAATATGGTTGCTCAGTCCCGATGCTGTCTGGAAATATTTTTTCTTCCTCCGCGTGCCTATTTTGATGGGCTTTTTGCTGCTGCTGCTGCCTAAACTTGCCAAAGATTGGCTACCAGCCATGCTGAAGAATTTATTTGTACTTCGTGGCAGATGGCAACTAGCATTTGTAATTGTGAGCGCAGTTGCAGCAGGGATGTCGGTAATTTTAGTTGCCTCGATCATTCTACATAATGCAGCAGTTCGTTTTGGCGTACCAGCAGCAATAGACATTCCTAAATTCTGGCAATATGTGATGGCGATCGCCTTAAGTTCATATATTTGCATTACGGCGATTGACCTCTCAAAAGAAAACTCTAGGACAAAGCTACAGGGTAATGGAATATTGTTCGGTACAGTTGCAGGTGGAGGATTTAGTATTGGACTTTTGTTTCTTGTCGATTTAACCAGAAAATGGTTATCCTCTAACACTTACCTCAAAGAAATCTTCCGCAGTATCGCCTTTTTAGCCAAAGATGGAACAGCAGGCTATATCGATCCTCAGAGTGGTGAACTGACTTCAGGTCATTTGGCAGCGATCGCTTTTCTTCTCATTGGAGCCGTTATCTACCTTGCTGTCGGTTTTTTCTTTAGTCCCCAACCAAAACCGCACCGACCCGAAGCCCCTGCGCTTTTATATTTGCTGCTGATAGCCTCGATGATCACATTATTAGCTGGGGGTGCTACCTTCTATCTTGATTACTTTCGTATTCCTATATTAATTCTATTTCTTATTTACTCGGCTTTTACCTATTTTGCACTTGGCGTAGAGCACTTTTTTCAACTCGATACATTAACGCAGGACGTAAATGATAAAAAAGCAATTGATGATAACTCCAAAAACTTTGACCTAGTACTACAAAAACGTCTCAAAGATCAAACAGGAGATCCGACTTTAGTAATTGTCTGCGCGAGTGGCGGTGGAATTCAAGCCGCAGGATGGACAGCGCAAGTGCTGACTGGCTTGCAGCAAATATTAGGAGAATCATTTACTAAAGCCATTGGTTTGATTAGTTCAGTTTCAGGAGGTTCAGTCGGAGCAATGTACTACTTAGATCGCTTTGGCGATGAAGGTTATCCTAGCAATGATCAACTTGAAGATATCGTTAAAAGTTCTACTCAAGAGAGTTTAGATGCTGTGGGTTGGGGTTTGGCTTACCTAGATTTATGGCGATTCCTGGGATTTCCTTATTTTATTCGTCCTGAGTTTGATCGTGGTACAGCCCTTGAGACAGACTGGCAAGCGGAAATGAAAAATTGGCAAGAGGAAACTAATAAACTTGACGGGGTGACAACCCCGTCGAAACTCGCTCTGCGCTTCGCGCAGAGCATTGTATGGTAAAAAATATCGGTCTCGATTAGTGACCAAGACCGAAAAAGACATTATGTTACCTGAATTTTATCA
>JAESGO010000062.1_pt1 | contig 90243 bp, 73 predicted proteins | sample 9269701 | NCBI WGS metagenome assembly JAESGO01 (sample SAMN15720690, study PRJNA650881) | algae metagenome | isolation source: Hormoscilla sp. CMT-3BRIN-NPC48 and co-occurring heterotrophs from... | place: USA: Clark Mountains Wilderness, California | collected 2010-04-18 | reverse complement strand
GGTTTCGTGCTATAAAGCTTTCAAACTATATAATTTTCTAGGTTCAGGCGCTTGAAAGTGCTTCGCTTGCGCTTGCCTCTCTCGACCGCTTTATTAATCTAACAACTAGAAATCAAACTGTCAACCCCTTACGGAAAAAAATTTTAAATAAGGGTGTATATGGTGAAAAGCACTTGGACAAGGCTATACAACCGTCCTACAAGTTTTTTAACTATCGTGGTTGTGTGATGAGGGCATATTCAATAGAATTTACGTGCAAACGATATCCTTATCCTTGCCCAACAATTGGCAGCTTTTCAAGTTTCTTCAAATTCAGCGAAGGCTCTAAACAGGATTTAGCTTTCGTCTCTACCTTGCATTAACTACCTACGAGTTAGTTTCTTTGGCTATACCATACTTAGTCGGGCTACACTCAATAAGTTGGTATAGTCTGTGTAGACAGTCTTTACTTGTGCAGCCACACCTATCTACGACGGGTCTTGGCGATGGTAGTTGCAAGATGTGACGATCAGGCTTAAACTATAGATTTAAGTATTTTTAAAACTACTGTGGCAACGGTGGATATCTCAGAAGCTATGACTGAAGACAATAAGCTTGAAAAAAGGATCTGTAAGGTTAAGTAGATTAGGGAATCACTCGCGCATGGTAAAAAACCCTGATTAAAGCAACAAAGCCGTTTTCTGTAAAAAATTTGGCTGCAATAGTGATAATCCTAGTTTCTACGAAAAGCCTGAAGAGGTATCACTAAAAAAGACCTTGTATAGGCAAAGTAATAGTCACTTTTGTTTCTTTGTTGGGGATACTATCTATTTTTAATTCTCCTCCGTATAATTCCGCCAAGCGCTTTGAAATTATTAAACCTAATCCTGAACCTTCTTGAGCGTAAATTTTACGATCAAACTGCATATAAGCTCCTAATTGATTTATTTGATCAATTGTTAGACCTCTACCCAAATTAGTTATTTCTATAATAAGTTCATTTTGATACACTTGATTTTTTATGTTAACTGGCGTACCTTTTTGGGAATACTTAAAGGCATTATCAGTCGTTTCTTCAATAATCTTATTCAAATCTGCTTCTGAAATTTGTACTTTTGAATCTATGATTTCTAAGTTCAAGTCTGCTTCTCTACCCGATTGGATAGCTTTATTATTTGCGATGTTAGTTATAATAGGAGCAGAAAAGTTCGTACAATTTTTTATTAATGAAGCCAGTTTTTGAGAATCCTTAGCAATCATTTCGAGTTCTGCGTACAATAAAAAGTTTTGAATTAAATAATCTAAACGTTTAGCAGAATTATATATGTCGGTTGCTATCTCATTGATTTCATTTGCATCCATTGATTCGCTGGACAGCATCATCATTTCAGATAAACCAAGGATTCCATTTAAAGGTGTTTTTAGTTCATGTGGTAATGATAAAGTAATACTATTTCTTAATTGGGCTAGGCTATTTTCAGATTGCTGTTTTAATTTTTGTTGTTTTTGGAGTTGAGTATTTATTACTTTAAGTATTTCAGCCCTAGTAAATGGTTTATTAAGATAATCACTTGCACCTAGTTCCATTCCTTGTCTAAGATCTTCTTTAGCAGCTTTAGCAGTTAAAAATATAAATGGTATAGTTGCGGTAATATCATCTTGACGTAAAGCACTTAAAACACCATAACCATCTAACTCTGGCATCATTACGTCGCAAATTATTAAGTCAGGGGTTTGTTCTTTGGCTAGTTTTACGCCTATGGAACCGTTACTAGCACCAATTGCTTCAAAATCTTCTAGATCTAAGAGTTTAATTAAATTTTCACGGACTGATTCTTCGTCTTCAATTACTAAAATTTTACTCATCTATTGATACCTTAATATGTAAAGGAAGATTGACTGTAAAGGTAGTGCCTATCCCAACTTTGCTAATAAAATTAATACTGCCTTGATGTAAATTTACCATTTTTTTAGTAATAAACAAACCTAAGCCTGTTCCTTGAATGTTACCTACATTTTTAGCTCTTTGAAATGATTCAAATAATTTTTCATGGGCTTCGCAAGGAATGCCAATTCCATGATCCTTAATTTTAAAAATTGCTTGTTGACTATGGCAACTAAGCTCAAATTCAACATCTTTACCATCAGGGGAATATTTCAAAGCGTTACTCAGCAAGTTTGTCAGGATATGGTGCAGCAGTTTTTCATCCATTACTGCACTAATACAGTGTCCCTTATTAGTAAATATTATTTTATGCTTGTTGCCAGCACTTAGTTGCATTTCGGCTATTAGCTCACGACAGAAACTTTCTAAGTTGATAGGAACAGGGTTAAACTCTAATTTTCCAGCTTCAGCTTTATTAATGACAAGCACATCCTCCAAAAGTTGTGTCATGCGTTTGATAGCGGCTTCAATTTGTCTGAATAAATCTTGTTTTTCAGATTCAGGCAATTTATCTGAGTAATATTCTAATAGCTCTGTGGAAGATAGTATAGTTGCTAAGGGAGTTCTAAACTCATGAGATGTCATTGCAATAAATCGCGATTTAAGCTCATTTAGCTCTGTCGCTTTTTGCAAAGAATTAAGGATTTCGGTTTCGGCTTGCTTGCGCTGAGTAATGTCTTGAATATTGGTGATAATATAAGAAATTTTCCCCTGTTCATCTCTGACATTATTTACCCCAACAAGAGCATAAAAAACTGTTTTATCTTTGCGAATATGTTTAGTTTCTAAAGAATAGTAATCTTGAGAGAGTGATTGATGGATACGTTCTAAAACGGATGTTATACATTCAGGTGCGAGCAGATCGGTAAAAGGACGACCTATAAGTTCTTCAACTGTATATCCGTGCATCTTAGCTAAAGCAGGGTTAATTAGTTCCAAACACTCATTACCTGGGGTAGCAATTACTAATCCTTGCGAAGTGTGTTGAAATATATCTGCCCATTTACGCAATTTTTCTTCGTTATACTTGCGTTCAGTAATATCACGGGTTACTTTAGAAAATCCGCGTAGGTTTCCTGCTCCATCATGTAGGGCTGTAATTAAAATGCTACCCATAAATAGTGAGCCATTCTTACGCACACGCCAACCTTCTTCTTCATATCGCCCTTGTTGTATTGCTGCCTTGAGAATACGCTCAGGCTTACCGCTTTTTACATCTTCAGCAGTATAAAAGCGAGAGAAATGCTGACCAATAATTTCTTCTGCTTGATACCCTTTTATACGTTCTGCGCCTGTATTCCATGTAGTAATGTAACCTTGTGGATCTAGCATTAAAATCGCGTAGTCTTTTACACCTTCTACTAATAAGCGGAAACGCTCTTCGCTGTTTTTAATTTGATTTTCGGCTAACTTACGTTCGCTAATATCGAATATGGCTCCGTCAAGCCACAAAATGTTACCGCTTGACGAAGGATGGGCTTGTCCTTGTTCATAAACCCAGCGATCGCTACCGTTAGCATGAATAATACGATACTCTAAGCTGTAAGGTTGATGTTGCGCTAATGCTTGCTGTACAACAGTTTGTACGTTTTCCCTATCTTCTGGATGGATAATACTGTCATAAGTACGGACGCAGTTGTTAATAAAGTCGCTGGCAGGATATCCCGAAATATTAAAAATTGCTTCGCTAATGAAATCTACAGCCCAATCGTCATCCCATTTGCAACGGTAAACAGCACCAGGGATATTAGAGACAAGAGATTGAAAACGTAATGCGTTTTCTTTTAGTTCTTGATTTGCTTGAGATAAAGCTATCTGTGTTTGTATGCGTTCTGCAATTTCATTTTGCAATTCTTGATTAGTTTTGATTAGTTCGGCAGTGCGTTGTTGTACGCGAATTTCTAGATTTTGATTAAGTTGGTTAAGTTCTTGTTCTGCCTGTTTACGTTCAGTAATATCGTGCATACTGACGACAGCGCCTAACTGGTTGCCATTGTCATCAAATAATCCTCGTCCACTAGCTAATAATGTTCGTTTTAATCCTTGTTTAGGAGCAATTACCATTTCGGAGTTGCGAACTATTTCGCCTTTTAATGCTCTAAACAATGGAATGTCTCCCATTTCCATAAGCGTTTCACTATCAGGTAGATATAAACTATAGTGTTGCGCCCACTGGCTAGCAGGTATATGTTTAGCAGGTATACTATGAAATTCTTTGGCAGCACGATTAAAAAATGTTAAATTACCTTGAGCATTACAAGCAACGATACCGTCTTCAATGTTTTCTAAAACGGCATTTAAAAATGCTCGCTCTTGTTCTAGTTCTGTTTGAATAAGTTTGCGTAAACGAAGTTCTTCGTAGACCTCGCTAATATCGTTGTTGATTTCTAAAATAGCTAGAGGTTGATTATTTTGATCGCGTCTTAATGCCCAACGGCTAGACACAATGATTTGTGTACCATCTTTTTTTCGATGAATAAGTTCACCTTCCCAACGGTCTTGAGTTAATAGTTGAGTTTGAATTTCTGATAAGGGTTGAGGAAATTCTGTTTGTAATAGCGAATGAGAAGTTTTGCCTAATGCTTCTGCTTCTGTCCATCCATAAATTTCTTCTGCACCTTTATTCCACAAAGTGAAATTATTATTTAAGTCACGTACTATAATTGCATCATGTGCTAAATTCAGTAATTCTGCTTGTTCTTTTAATGATGCTGCTTGTTGCTTTAAAAGTTGTTGTGCGAGTTGGCGTTCGGTGATATTGTGAGCAATAATGCTAGTACCAATTATTTGCCCAACACTATCTTTAATTGCTGATACGGTTAGAGAAATACTAACAAGTTGACCATCTTTTTTCTGATGCACGGTTTCAAAGTTTTCCATGCTTTCAGATTGTTCAAGTGGTTGATAAATTTCACTTATCTCTTGATTATCAGGCACAGTTAAGAATGAGATATGCCGACCTTTCGCTTCAGAGGGTGAATAACCATAAAGTTCGGTTGCCGCCATGTTCCAAGTGCTAATAATTCCATTGTTTGTAGTTGTGATAATTGCATCATTGGAAGATTCGACCATTGCAGCTAGTTTGTGGCGCTGTAGATCGAGGCGACGTTCAAATAAAGATGTAAGTAGGGTTAAAGTTAGGATAATGAAGGTGGTAATGCCGATCGCTACTGCCAAACTAGAGCTAGCGAGAATATAGGTTCCAGGTTGGCTGAGTTGGGAAGAGGGTTGCATCGTAACTGCTGCCATTGCTGTATAGTGCATTCCAGCAATACCAGTTCCCATAATTAGGGCGCTACCAATTTTTTTGAGGATATCAGTGAGGGTATTGGCTTGGCGAAGTTTGAAGGATAACCACAGAGCGATTAATGATGCAGTAATAGCGATCGTTACAGATAATATTACAAATTTGGGATTATAGTAGGCGATCGCAGGCATACGCATTGCTGCCATGCCGATGTAGTGCATTGAAGCGATGGTAAATCCCATAAATATAGCGCCAGCAAATAATGCTGTTTTGGTTAAATGCTGACGACTAACAAGATATAAAGCAACTAAAGATGCAAATATCGGTACGATCAGGGAAATTACAACTGTTGGCAGATCATAGGCGATAGGAATTGGCAATTTATATGCCAGCATTCCAATGAAGTGCATTGACCAAATACCTATTCCCATTACTGTAGCGCCTCCAATTAGCCACAGCTTTTGAGTTTTACCTTTGCTAGCAGTTACTCTTCCCGCTAGATCTAGGGCTGTATAGGCAGCAATAACTGCAATTAATATTGAAAGGATTACTAGCTTAATATCGTAAATAAATATCATAATTTAATCTTATATATCTTCCCTTCTTATGAAAAGATTAGCTAAATTATTTGATTATCCCCATCCCCCATTTATCTAAAATGAGTAGCCTTAAAACAAGGCAGGAGTGAGTTAAACGTATTACTCCACCCCCCAACCCCATCCCCAAAATTCGGGGAGGGGGAGATTTTAAGTATTTTCCGTATACTGGCTGCATTAATCATTACACGGTGAAAATGGGCAGGTTTTGTCTTTGTTGGGCTAATTCTGCTGCTAGTGCGATCGCTGCTTTCATACTATTAGAATTAGCTATACATTGACCTGCAATATCGAATGCTGTGCCATGATCGGGTGATGTGCGAATGAAGGGTAAGCCGATTGAGGTGTTGATGGCTTGGTCAAATGCCATCAGTTTAACGGGAATTAAACCTTGATCGTGGTAAAGAGCAAGATAAGCATCGGCGGTATTTTGAATTGTGGATTTTTGGGGTTCTAAAATGTTGCCGTACCAAGCTTGAGCAGGTTTTACCCACATGGTATCGGGTGGGATGAAGCCATCTAGTTGTAAATTAGGATAGCGATCGCGTTGTTGTTCTAACCAGGGAATTAACCAGTCGATTTCTTCGCGCCCTAGTTGTCCTTGTTCGCCGCTATGAGGATTTAAACCTGCGATCGCAATTTTAGGGGTTTTTAAACCAAAGTCTTGCTCTAAGCACTCTACTAATAAATCTAACTTCAAACTCATTAACTCTGGCGTGAGTGTATCTGCGACTGCACGTAAGGGGATATGAGTGGTAGCAAGTAAGGTGCGGAGTGTCCAGCCAGTATAAGGCGATCGCGCGACGAATAACATCCCGAATTTGGTAACGTGCGCTCGCAGTGCTAATAATTCAGTTTGACCAGGATAATCATATCCTGCTGCCTTCCATGCAGATTTAGCAATGGGTGCGGTGACTATAGCTTGAAATTCACCTTCTAGGGTACGTGCGATCGCAGTTTCTAAATATGCAAAACTCGCTTCCCCACTGGCTGCATTACCAGTACCAATACTAATCTGACTCTCTATTGACCTATCTAATGGCACATCAAGGATTGTTAACTTAGCAGGGTCAATCAATAAATCAGAATTCTGATGATTTTGCTGTTGCAAATGTAGGTAGGTTTTTTGCAACAGTGATTTACTACCAACTACCGTAATATCTAGATTGTGCGTTATCTGCGGGTCTGCCAACGCTTTTAAGACTACTTCTGTACCAATACCCGCCGGATCTCCTAGTGTTACAGCTAAACGGCTGCGCTTTTGCTCACTATCAAGTTTTGTATCAGTTTTTGTAAATAAAGTTTGACTCATATTCATTTTTACTTTACCTAAGCTGTTTTAAAATACTGCTTGCGGTCACAACTAATGCTAGTAGTTTATCTCTAGTCCAGACTGGAACTATTTCTAAATCTGGACAATAGGCTTAATATTGGCTTTACAATGATGTGCCAGTTTTTGTTTATTAGCGATCAGGAGGGTTTAACCAATGACAGGTGAAATTTTCAATGCAGCAATTTTGTCCTCAACTTTGATTTTAGTCGGCTTAGGCTTAGGCTTTTTGTTACTTAAAATCCAAGGCGGCGAAGAATAATCTTTTAGCCATCTCCTTTTATCGGAATGTAGAGACGCTGCTTGCAACGTCTCTACATTGTTTTTTATGTCACGCACCTGGAATTTATGGAAATTTTTTTAGTTTTAGGGGAGATAGGCATGATCAAGGGATAGATCATACTTTTTCGCCTCCCCTGAGCATTTGTTAACTTTCTTATAGATCACTCATAAAATTCTGATAATATCTTAGAGAAAGTTTAAGATTCGTTACTTATCATTGATGACTTTATTAATCGTTGGTGCCACTGGTACTTTAGGAAGACAAATAGCGCGTAAAGCCTTGGATGAAGGCTATCAAGTCCGTTGCTTAGTACGGAGTCCTAGAAAAGCGGCTTTTTTAAAAGAATGGGGTGCTGAGTTAGTACGGGGTAATATTTGTGAACCGGAAACTCTACCACCAGCCTTAGAGGGCGTTACAGCTATTATTGATGCTGCTACTGCAAGAGCGACAGACTCACTCAGTATTAAACAGGTAGACTGGGACGGTAAAGTTGCACTAATTCAAGCTGCGGTGACAGCAGGTGTTAAACGGTATATTTTCTTCTCAATTTTGGATGCTGAGAAATATAGCCACGTGCCGTTGATGGAAATTAAGCGGTGTACAGAGGCATTTTTAGCTGAATCAGGATTAAATTACACAATTTTGCGTCCTTGTGGCTTTTTGCAAGGGCTAATTGGTCAATATGCAATTCCTATATTAGATAATCAAGCAGTTTGGGTAACGGGTGATACGTCACCAATGGCTTATATGGATACCCAAGACGTTGCTAAATTTGCTGTACGCGCTTTATCAGTTCCAGAAACGGAAAAGCAGACATTTCCAGTTGTAGGTAGTCGTGCATGGGGTGCTTATGAAATTATCCGCTTATGTGAGCGTCAGTCTGGGCGAGAAGCTAAGGTGACACGCCTACCATTAGGTGTATTGCGTACTGTACGCGGAATAACGCGGTTTTTTGAGTGGGGATGGAATATAGCTGATAGGTTATCTTTTGCGGAAGTTTTAGCTACTGGTAAACCATTGGATGCGCCGATGGATGATGTCTATCGAGTATTTGGGATAGATCCTAAAGAAACCACTACTTTAGAGGCTTACTTGCAAGAGTACTTTGGTAGAATTTTGAAGAAGCTGAAGGAATTGGATTCAGAAAAAGCTAAAAAGAAAAAGTCAAAAAGAAAACTTACTTTTTAAATCTTTACAGCTAGAGATAAGTATTTAGCAACTCAAAGCGTGGTATTCTGGCGAAATTGGGTGAAGTTTGCTGCAAAACTCTGTCTTTCTTTTATAGTTTGGCAGATACAGTAGCTATTAGCTTCACGGCAATTGCAGAGCAGCAGAGTTGCTGCACTGGCTAAATTTTTGTCGGTGTGTAGGTTGTGGCTACCAAGCACAGGTAAAATGTGAAATTATCAACTTCACAGCCAACAGCGCATTTTTGACCTTTAAATCTTCAAGCGGACTAGAAGCGTGCCGAAAGCAGGCATTATCTATAATGACGTTAAACCAATAGCTTGTCGAATCGCTACGGAGTTGCGGGACAAGCTGACATCCTGTGGTTGGGATGTTTGTATGGCTACCGGAGAGGGAGGAATTTTAGGTTATTCTCATCCTGACCGCCCAGTTTGCCATACACCAATTGAATCTTTGGCTCCTCCAGGTTTTGATGCGGACATGAGTTTCGCGATCGTGTTAGGAGGAGATGGGACGGTGTTGGCGGCTTTCCGTCAGGTAGCGCCTTGTGGAATTCCTCTGTTGACGGTGAATACTGGTCACATGGGTTTTCTGACAGAAGTTTATATAAATGAATTGCCAAAAGCGATAGAAAGCGTACTTGCTGGAGAGTATGAAGTAGAAGAACGGGCAATGCTTTCGGTGAAGCTAGTTCGTGATGACTATATGCTGTGGGAAGCATTATGTCTTAATGAAATGGTGATTCATCGGGAACCGTTGACGAGTATGTGCCATTTTGAGGTCGTGGTTGGTCGCCATGCAATGGTAGATATTGCGGCTGATGGGATAATTGTGTCAACACCGACAGGCTCAACGGCTTATTCTTTGAGTGCTGGTGGCCCAGTTGTAACACCTGATGTGGCTGCTTTACAGTTAGTGCCTATTTGTCCGCATTCTCTGGCTTCTCGCGCTTTGGTGTTTGCGGATACTGAACCTGTCACTATTTTTCCAGCTAATAGTAATCGTTTGGTGATGGTAGTTGATGGAAATGCAGGGTGTTATGTGTTGCCGGATGATCAGGTACATTTAGAGCGATCGCACTATAATGCTCGGTTTATTCGGTTACAATCACCGGAGTTTTTCAAAATTTTACGAGAAAAGTTAGGTTGGGGTTTGCCTCATATTGCGAAGCCTACTTCTGTAGAGTTGCCTTAGAAACCCCTCCCCCTGCCCCCCTGACAGGCAGGGCTGTTTCATTTTCGGAGCAAAATACCTAAAGAAATAGCGAGCGCTACCTGATAAAATCATAGCGGTCGCTAATTATTTCACAAAAAAAGATGTTTATTAGTTTAAGCAGTTACTAATTTTTCCATTTTGAAAACAATTGTCTTGAATCTTTTCCGCAGTTTAGGGTTCAGATCGATAACAGAGGGAAAAAGGTGGTTAAGTAATCAATGGGACAAGTTGCTCGCTTGTGAACAAGCTTTGGCTTAAGATTTGAAAAAAGTACCCATATTTTTTTGATAAAAAAACATTTAATAGGGGGTTAAAGCCTGACTGTATAAGGTATAAACTTACTTAATGGTACTTAAGTATATAAGTTATTAATCAACCACCAGTAAAAATTACTATTAAACATTAATACTCGATTTTATGGCGGTAATCAAAAAAAAATATGGTCAAATCTTGAGATATAATTTTAGAAAATGAAACAGCTCTGCGAATTTCGGGGAGGGGCTTATTTGATATTCAGTTGGTTTTTATTAGACTTCTTGCATCAGTGAATTTTTAGATAATTAACCACAGATGCACACAGATAAACACAGAAGTTATTAAGTTTAAAAATGATGTATTTACAGATATAGAAAATTTTATTAATTTAACATTTGATGAGACTATTGAAGTAATGATTCAAACGCTTGAAGCAGTTATTTCCTTTGATAATGAATTCTTAAAGCGACAAGAGAGATATCAACAAGAAACACCTGAACAGCGTGAAGTCGAAAAAGTTTGGATTGATCAGCAACGGCAGCAGTTTAAACAGATACAGACTGGAATTGAAGAAATTTTCCAGATTGGAGGTGTTTAATAGGTTTATATCATTTTTTTGTTAGTGGATCAGAAACCAACTAGATAACTGATTAATGTTGGCGATCGCACTCCTTCCTAAAATCTTTAAGCAATAATACTTAGGTATACGCTTGAGTAGCTGCACCAGGTATAACTGATAAAAGTACTTGAGCAACCAAAAAAGCGATCGCTTACTCAATAGTGGGGTAGATCTATGATTGTTCTTGACCACAATCCCTGTGTCTTGCTGGTAGAAAATGATGAAGCTTTAGCTCAACGAGTCAGTCTAGACTTAACAGAAGCAGGTTTTACAACAGTTGTCGCCTCTGATGCGGTCATCGGTTTGCATCAAGCGTGTGAACTCCAGCCTGCAATGATAGTTGTAGATCGAGCATTGTCAGGTGAATCTGGCTTAAAATTATGTACTCAAATCAGAAATACAGGCAGCAGAGTTCCAATGCTGTTATTAATGGCTCGTGATTCAGTTGAAGATCGGGTAGCTTGTTTAAATGCTGGTGCTGATGATTATTTCCTGAAACCTTATCGAACAGAAGCTTTTTTACAACTAATCCGCCTCTACCTCAAACCAGAAGTAGGAAGTAGTGAACAGTTACGCTTCGGGGAACTCGTTTTAGATCTTAGTACCCGTCGAGCAATGCGTAATAATCGCATGATTGACCTCACTATGAAAGAGTATGAATTGTTAAAATTCTTAATGTCTCATCCGCGTGAAGTTTTAACCCGCGAACAAATCTTAGAAAATGTTTGGGGATATGACTTTATGGGCGAGTCAAATGTGATAGAAGTATATATCCGCTACCTGCGTCTGAAGATTGAAGAAGAAGGTGAAAAGCGTTTAATTCAAACAGTGCGCGGTGTTGGCTATGTTTTGCGGGAAACTTAGTAAGTAGCTGCTTAAAATTAAAGATTACTCGTGATGTCTAGAACTGGTGACTGGTGATTGGTGACTGGGAAAACAAATACAGGTTTATTTATGCCTATCTACTTAACTAGGAACTAATCATTAGGGTGTTAGTCTATGAATCGACAATGATAGGTTAGAATCAATACCCACTAGATATAAAGGAAGCGAGAGTGAATCGTCAGATAAATTTTTTAATAACAATATTGGGGGTTATGCTGTTGGGATGTTCTGCACCAAGTTCATCTCAACCAAATCAAACAACTACTGAACAGCTATCCTCACCTCCCCCTGTGTCATCAATCCCAACCCAAGGTCAAAAATTACCATTTTCAGCTACAGCATTGATTGCAGGTAAAAAAATTAACTTAGAAGTTGCTAAAACGCCGCAGCAACAGGCAATTGGTTTGATGTATCGGACATCTTTACCAGATGACCAAGGTATGCTATTTAATTTTAATCCGCCACAACCTGTAGCTTTCTGGATGAAGAATACACTCATCCCTTTGGACATGGTATTTTTGCGAAATGGAGTAGTGCAAACACTCATTGGTAATGCACCTCCTTGCAAGAGCGATCCTTGTGATGGCTTTCCTTCAAGTAAAACTATCGACCAAGTAATTGAACTGCGCGGAGGACTGGCGGCTGAATTAGGGTTGAAGGTAGGCGATCGCGTTACTATTCAAGAACTATCTACTAAGACAGATCAATCTAATTCAGGTCAGCAATAATTTGTTGTATTATTAATTTTTTCCCAAAAAACCCAGTAGTCTTTCGTAAGACAGAGTTACTACAGAAAAAGTTAATTTATTGTTAATTTTAATCGGATTCTTGGTCTAGGCAAATACTGTTGATCAATACCGCTTTTGGGTAAATTTTCCATACTGTTAAGGAGTGTTAAGTTCTCATTTGATCGCAAACCGTTAACTTTTGGTTTGAGAAATGGTTTAATTTACGGCTGTAAAAATTAAATAAATCTTTAACTTAATATAAATGCCCAAGTTTAAGTAAGATAGATAAACCAAGCGCGGGTAAATGATATGATTGACGGCTGAATTGCCTGTAATAAGTATCTAAGAGAGCGCAAACTGGATTTTTTCACACAAAACAGTGATTCGCAGCAATAACTGCTCAAAAAGCATAGTTATAAAGATCTCTAAAAGCGAGTGATTTCAAACACATCTGCCAGGGAGATTGAAGAGCGAAAATTAGATTAAGGTTCTGTTAACGGTGGACAAAAAACAAACTGGCTACTGAGGACTCAGTAGCACAGGGGTTTAATTACAAAATTAAGTTAATTAAAGGTGGTGACAAACATGATGCAATCTGCAAGCTATTCTAAATTGGTGCGATTTTTACAGGAAGATTTGCATATATCTTCATCTTCAATGGCGATCGCTTTCAAATATGTCGAACAAGATCCTGGCCCTTTGCCAATGATTCTTTGGCGGTATGGTTTAGTAACGCTGGAGCAATTAGACCGAATTTACGATTGGATGGAAACAGCTTAATACTAAATCTATCTGCAAGGAGCGGCAAAATATGCCCAAGGGATGGGACGTTCTCAAGTTTACTAGCTCTCTAAGCAAAGACAAAGGAGGCGTTTTGGTTCAAAATTTCTTTAGACATAGCAAGCGGGTTAGTTACTAACCCGCTTTTTTAATTGCAAGTTAAATGTTTACTCGCTAAGTGAGAGATGCGATCGCATGAGGTAGTAAAACAAGTGCTAGAAAATTAAACTATCTATGAGTATGATGCTCGTGGGATACTTGTAAATCATAGTGATTCTGCCTCTATTTTTGGCAAAGGGCAATGAGTAAATTTGACACTGTTTTGAACCCATCACAGGTTGTTGAACCTCCTAGCAATCGTTTTTATCGCACCGTCTGGCGATGGCACTTCTATGCAGGCTTGTTTGTCATTCCTTTCATGCTGATTTTGTCAATCACAGGCATTATTTACCTGTTCAAACCGCAACTAGACGCTGCGATGTATCACCAGAAGATGTTCGTGCAGCCTGCGGATGTGGCGATGCCCTATACTCAACAGGTGGCAGTTGTTCAACGAACTTATCCTGATGCCAAAGTAACAAAATTTACGCCTAGCTTTGCGTCTAATCGTAGTGCTGAAGTGACGATCGCGACTAAAGATGAACGAACACTAGCTGTTTTCGTAAATCCCTATACGGCTAAGATTTTAGGCGATCGCGATGAAAATAATAATCTCCAAGCGATCGCACGCAAGATTCACGGCGAACTGATGATTGGAAAATTGGGAGATTATTTAGTAGAGCTTGCTTCCTGTTGGGGACTGGTTCTGCTGATTACCGGATTATATCTATGGTTGCCTCGCCACAAAGTAACTTTTTTAGGAACATTAATTCCGCGTGTGTGGAGCCAGAATAAACGGGTATTTTGGCGGGACTTACACGCGGTTTCAGGATTTTATGGCGTATTGCTAATTGGCTTTCTCATTATCAGTGGACTACCCTGGACAGGTTTTTGGGGAGATACATTCGCTCGTTTGTCAAGTCACTATCCTGCACAAATGTGGGATAACGTGCCTCAATCGACAACACTCACAGGCTCACTCAATCAACAGGGCAATCTAATTGTGCCTTGGGCAGTAGAGCAATTACCGATTCCTAAATCTGGTACGCCTGGAAATCAGCATCATTCAGGACACAACGAAATTATCGGGGGAACTCCTGCTGATACGTCCGTAAATCTAGATTCTGTTGTAACTTTAGCTCAAGCTAAAGGCGCACCCCCTGGATTTAGTGTTAGTTTTCCAGAATCCAAAACGGGTGTGTATACGGTTTCGGCATTTCCCAATAATCCAGCGCAAGAAGTCACTCTGCACATTGATCAATACAGTGGCAAAGTGTTAGCAGATGTGCGGTGGAAGGATTACGGGTTAGTACCCAAAGCCGTAGAAATGGGAACTGCTATCCACATGGGTAAATATTTTGGATTGAGCAATCAACTACTGATGTTGTTTGCCGCGTTAATTGTGATTGTGCTTTCAGTCAGTGGTGCGGTGATGTGGTGGCAGCGTCGTCCTAAAGGAACAGGTTGGATCGGTGCGCCTGCAATGCCTACTTATGTTCAGCAATGGAAAGTGCCACTAGCCATTGTTGCTATTTTAGGGCTTGCCTTCCCGCTTGTAGGGCTTTCGCTTGTTATAGTACTGCTGTTAGATTATTTCGTTTTGGCTCGTATTCCTGCCCTCAAGCGCATTTTCGGTGCGTAAGTCTTGATCGAGATAGAGCTTACCAAGTAACGCGATCGCTCAATTTTTGCATTAAACTTGAACCAACTCCTGGTACTTGGTCTAAATCTTGCAAGCAAGTAAAAGGTTTTTGTTGACGCGCCTCAATAATTCTTTCAGCCAGTTTCTTTCCCACTCCAGGCAACGCTTCTAATTCTTCCAAACTAGCAGTATTTAAGTTAACTTTTTGAACACTTGTTGGCTTACTTGTAACTGTAGGAGTACTAGACTCTACCCTGGTGTCAAAACTTTCTTGGGGTTGGGGGTAAGATTTCGCTGCTTTCTCGGTCTCCTGAGTTGTAGATTTTAAAGTAGATGCGATCGCTAATTGTGGACATTGTTGTTGCTGCGCTTTAATTTTTTGCTGTACTGATACTGGCACACCTTTAACAGCAGTGCTATAAAGTCGCTCAAACTCGCGCTCAAAATGAGCCGCAACAGTACCACTATTAATTACTAACAAAGTTTCATCATTACCAGTGTTGGCAGCTTCAGACCAATTATGTGACCCAGTAATCACAATTTGCTGGTCTACAACTGCAAATTTATGATGCAGTAGATCGCCTTGGGGTAATTGAGGTATACCAACTGTATTTATAGGAGATTGCCAAGGATAATTACCTTCTTCATATTGGCACTTATCACTTAGAGCCACGCCCATCATGTCTAGCCCTTCGCTATAACTACGATAGGCGAATTGTGGATCAATTAATGCGCGGATTTTGACACCACGCTTTTGATCAATTTCTAAGATATTGGCAATTAACTGATCTGAAAAAACAAACAATGCCATATCTACTGTGTGCAGAGATTGACCCACAGTTTCACCAATTAAACCATTGGTTGTTTGGTTCCAAGGTATAGTTTTAGCAGTAGGGGAAAATCCCACAGTAACGGTAGTAGTTCCGACTTTAACCTGCTGGGCTGGGCGAAATAGCTTGTTAACTCCAAACTTACTGTCTGGCTGACCTCCTGCCCCATCGCCCCACATCAAGTTAAACTCTTGGGTAAATAACGATGCTAATTGAGAACTATCAATTTTAACTAAATTGTTAGCATTACCTTGACTATTAGGATTGTTAAAATCGCCGTGAATGTCACTAGTTGTAAAATTAGCTGAAGTGATAATCAAACTTTGCCCATCTACAACTATAAACTTGTGGTGCATTAAGTTGCTACCTTTAGAACCGTCAGCCGTATCATCAATTATGGGGATACCAGCATTTTGTAGCATCACCAAAGCATCGCCTTGATTAATTTCATCAGATGTTACCTGATTATCATGATTACGGTCTACAAGTTTTTTAAATTCTTGGTAACGTTGTTGTTCTCGCTGTGGAAGTTGTGCTAATTCATTTGTACTAAATGAACTCCAAGGACGGCTATAAGTATTTTCTAAAATTATCCTTACCTTGACCCCAGCTTTTTGTTTATCTACCAGTGCTTGAGCAATTTTAGGTAATCTTAACTCTTGAACCGCCACATCTACAGTAGATTTTGCATTCGCGATCGCATCGACGATTATTTGTTCTAAATCATCCCCTGTACGTTTCTGCTGGCGGTAAGCCTCTGTATAGCCTGATGCTTCTGAATGGTTAAAGTAAACTTGAACTAAAGCATCTTGAGGTAATGGCTTGAGGCGGTAGTTTTGGGACTGCACTGCTTTACAGGCATTGACACTCAACGCTAGCAATAAAGCACAACAGCAACGGATTTTGACGGAATTAAATAGAAACACCTTGTTGAGAGCAGGTAAATAAACTAAGTATTTCGCAGCAAAAGTAAGTATTTTTCTGTTTAACAGCTTAATTGCTATATCAGCACCAAGGCAAGTTCATTTTTATCAATAAAATGCTCAGTTTTTGCGAAAGTCATTTTTACTTCGCATACCTTTGCATTTCAAAAATAAAACTCTGATTTTTGCCGAAAGTATAATGATTATCAAAAATCAGGTTTAATATAAATACGATCAAACTGCAAGCAAATAGAGCTACCGTCTAATCAATATTCTCACTCACGGTGCGATCGCGCAGAGAGTAAGAGTATTGTCTGCGTGCAGGTCTGAGCATAAATATAGGTTTTATGTCAAGAAGAAAAAAGATCTTTCCCTGTGGTCATAAAGGGTATGGTCAGACCTGCCATCGCTGTCTTCAACAAAGCTTAGTATTGCAACACAAACAACAGCAAAAAAAGCAGTGGGAGCAAACTTTTGCCCAAGATCCGATTGATTTAACTGATCTACCCACTCATGTAGTATTAAAAGCACGTTCGATTATTAGTGCATTACAAGATCAAAAAAGCTATCGAGAATTTGGCGGGAAACGGCTGCGCCATAACCGCTTAGTTGTTAGCATTCCTGTAACACGCAACTATCGAATGCTGTGTCGTGACTACGGTAATTTCCTAGTACCCAAAGAAGTATTGTCCCACGAGGACTACAACATTTGTAAACCAGGCAGTTAACAATTAACAATTGAGGAATAATACAGGCTAGATCCACTACGGATCAATGCAGCTTGGTATAGTATAACTATGCAAGTTTACCTAGATTATAGCGCCACCACTCCACCTAGACCAGAGGTAGTTGCAGCAATGCAACAAGCCCTAACTCAACAGTGGGGCAACCCATCGAGTTTACATGAGTGGGGGCAACGAGCCTCAACATTAGTGGAACGGGCAAGGCTACAGGTAGCTGGGTTGCTCAACGCTCCTGATCCAGAATCAATTATTTTTACTTCTGGTGGTACAGAAGCAGACAACCTGGCAATTATGGGAATTGCCAGAAAGTACATCGTACCCCAACATCTAATTATTTCTACTGTTGAACATTCAGCCGTATCAGAATCAGTGCGGTTGTTGGAAGAATCAGGTTGGGAAGTAACTCGTTTACCTGTGGATGTTTGGGGAAGGGTAAGCGAAAGTGATTTAAAGAATGCTTTGCAGCCAAATACAGCTTTGGTTTCAATTATCTACGGTCAAAGTGAAGTTGGAACAGTACAACCAATTGCAGGTTTAGGTAAAATTGCACGCGATCGCGGGGTGTTGTTTCACACTGATGCTGTGCAGGTAGCAGGACGGATGCCGATAGATGTCCAACGGTTACCTATAGATATGCTTTCTCTTTCTAGCCACAAATTTTATGGTTCTCAGGGTGCTGGGGCGCTGTATGTGCGATCTGGGGTGGAGTTAGTACCGTTGTTAGCTGGCGGTGGACAAGAAATGCAAGCGAGATCTGGCACTCAGGCTGTCCCTGCGATCGCCGGATTTGGAGTAGCTGCCCAATTAGCTGCCCAAGAAATGGAATTAGAGATGCACCGTTTAATTAAATTGCGCGATCGCTTATTTGATCAACTAGCTAACAACCCTAATTTAAAGCCTACCGGACATCCAACCCAGAGATTGCCTCACCATGTTAGTTTCTGTATTATTGATGCTGGTGAACAACTGACGGGCAAAACCTTAGTCCGACAACTAAACCTTGCTGGCATTGCTATTAGTGCTGGTGCTGCTTGTAACAGTGGTAAACTTAGCCCTAGTAAAGTTTTATTAGAAATGGGCTATAGCGATCGCGAAGCTTTGGGAGCAATTCGTCTCACATTAGGGCGTGATACTACTGAAGCAGATATAGATTGGGCAACAATGGTTATTCAGCAAATCTTGGCAAGATTACTGCCAGCCTTAGCTTTGCGATGAATATAATGCTTACTAAGTATTCATTGGTTATCCCTATATATAACGAAGAAGAAACAATTTTAGAACTATATCGTCGAGTCAGTGCTGTGATGGATCGCCTCGACGGTACAGTTGAATTAGTTTTAATTAATGATGGTAGTCGCGACCAATCTTTGCACTTAATCAAGAAAATACATCAACAAGATCAGCGAGTTTGTTATTTAAGTTTTGCTCGTAACTTTGGTCATCAAATTGCGGTCACGGCTGGTTTAAACTTTGCTCGTGGTCAAATAGTAATTGTATTAGATGCAGACTTACAAGATCCACCAGAGTTAATCCCAGATATGGTGGAAAAATGGCGACAAGGTTATCAAGTAGTTTACGCTCAAAGAACTCAACGCCATAAAGAAAGTTGGTTTAAACGCTTGACTGCTTATACTTTTTATCGCATTCTCAAAAATTTAGCAGATGTTGAAATTCCCACCGATACTGGGGATTTTTGTTTAATGGATCGCCAAGTAGTTGATGTGTTAAATTCCATGCCAGAGCGCAACCGCTATATTAGAGGACTACGAGCATGGGTTGGTTTTCAACAAACTGCCATTGGGTTTGAGCGAGATCCTCGTTTTGCTGGCGATGTTAAATATAGTTTTCGTAAATCTTTGGCTTTAGCAGTTAATGGTATTGTATCTTTCTCCAAAGTACCATTAAGGCTTTCAACTTATGTAGGTTTGCTATCGGCAGTCATAGCAATAATTATGGCTTTATTAGTCATATATTGGCGTTTTTTTGCTGGAACTTCAACTTTAACTGGATATGCAGCACTAATTGTGGCTGTATTTTTTATCGGAGCAGTGCAGTTAGTCAGTATTGGCATTTTAGGTGAGTATATCGGGCGCATTTATGAAGAAGTAAAAGGCAGACCATTGTATACCTTGGCAGAGGTAGCAGGGTTTGACAACAAAAGTCAGCCGTCAGCCGTCAGCCGTCAGCCGTTAGCGTCTAATGATTCTTGAATGCCTTTATTACTGATAATTGATAATTGATAACTGATGACTGAAATTATGGCAGAATTACCTAAAACTTTAGAAGAAGCGATCGCACAGGCCCGCGTTGCTACCAAAACCGCGATCGCAGATGGTCACACCCGCCTCATGGTTGAGTTGGTGTTTCCAGAACTAAAAACCATGCCTGTAGCATGGCAATTTCTCCCAGAATTTGAAGAATACGGTTCGCAACTGAAAGTATTCTTTCCTGATGCTGGTGCGGCGGCGTTAGCGCGTCGTGACTGGGGAGAAGTACCCTTTAAAATATCAGACTTAGGCAGCAGCAGAAGTTCAGTACAAAATAAAATTGAGGAAGAAGACCAAATCTTCCTATTGGTTGAAGCTTCTGAGGTAGAAATTGCCCAAGTAGAACAATTATGTAATGCCGCAGGCGATCGCCCAGTAATTTTACTTGTTCCTCGCTTAGAAAATGCTGCTGTTGTTGGTATTGGTTACGCTGCACGTCAATTGCGCGATCGCTTCATCAATACTCTTTACTCCAGTTATTACATCAGACCACTAGAAGGCGCAGCCTTATTTCGTTCTCATCCCTCTCCCTGGCAAGTTTGGCTTGAAACCAACGATGACTATAATTTAATCGCTGAAGAAACTCAAAAACCTGTTGGAGAAACACTCGATCAAATTATTCTCAAAGCCACTACCCCAACTACTAGCAATAACCCAGAAACAGCCGAGCAACCAAAACCTAAAAAAACAGGGTTATTTACTAATATGCAAAGGTTTTTAAAAGCCTTGACTAGATAAATTCAGCCTCTCCCGTATTTCTGGCGATCGGATTTATCTGATTGTAGGGGCGGGTTGACCTAGATCTAGGTATCCTACAAAAATCTCAATTAAACCCGCCCTACACAATATAATTAATCAATTTCTAAAATTATTTTTATCTAGTATAGCAACCGCCAAGGCGCTCTTGGCAAGTTTTAGAGTTAAAATCTATACAGTGCAAGCTCTTTAAAAAGCTAATTGCTAAAAGCTAACTGCTAACTGCTATATATGCGCTTTTCAATTCCTACTATCGCCTTATCTAGTTGTTTCATTATTTCTACGGTAGTCGCACAAACTCAGCCACTAAAAACAACTGTTCCCACCTGCACCCAAGATGGTGAAATTAGTGGATCAGTGATTCAATTTGGTGCAGCCGACAGAACTATGTATGCCTCAACAACAATTGATGCTAAGGGAAAAATTACCATTAATCCTACCTTATGGAACCATAGCAGCCCTGGTTTTCAGCCAATAGTAGATAAAATCTCTCCATCCACCGTGCAAGCTATTATCAAGTTAGCGAATAATGAAAGTTTTTGGACACTAAAAAGCGATCCATATAAGTATGCTTTAGGGGAAGACAGCAAAACTTCTAGTTACTTTACGGCTAATCCAATCAAATTTATTAAAATTAATCAACCCTGTGCTAACCATACTGTTACTGTTAGCCTTGGAAAAGAAGGAGAGATGTTGCGTTTTACTAGAAATTCTAACAGCGATCGCCGTCTGCGTGTCCTCAGTTTAAAACAACTTCATAACAGTACTCAGCTATCTTCTAATCAGATTAATCAATTTGATGAAATATACGAACTATTAAAAGATTTAGAAGCTGGAGTAACACAAATACCCCTTGGGCAGGCATCAATCCCTCATTGGGGTAATAGAAATTTATTAGATATCGCGTTGCAAGTGGCGCAACAAAGCAACAATGCTATTCCAGATTCAATTAAATATATAGAGACAACTCGTCAAAAACTTGATCGCTTACCTAGTAAACTAAATAATCCATTAACTGAGAAAGTTTATTTAGTAATGATGAAAGGAAATTTTACACTTAATAGCGTTCCTAGACCAATGGGAGCTAAATCTCCATCAGGCAATAATTTAAACTTGATTGTTGATGGCAACACAGGTCAGGTACGAAGTTTAGGAATTAATAATTTACCTGCTGATTTAAAGCAGTTGGGAGATATAAAAGATTTGACACAATTAACAAAATTTTAATTTTTTGATAATACAAATGTCAATATTTGTGAGGACTAAGCAAGAAATTTTACATAAACGCGATCGCATCTCTCCGTCTCTACACCCTCTGCTGCTATATAACCGCTACTTTCATACAGTTTCACCGCTTCAACTAACACACTAGCCGTTTCAATCCAAATTTGCTTAAACCCTCTAAGAGCGATCACATCCTCTAACTTCTGTAACAGAAACTTCCCTAAACCTTGCCCTCTAATACTTGACAAAAGATACATTTTGCGAATTTCTACAGCATTATTTCCACGCTGCACAGGATAATAAGCGCTTGTACCGACTATTTGTCCTTGTTGTTCAACTACCCAAAACTCTCCACCTGTAGCTAAATAACATTTTTCTACTTCCAATACATCACGATCTGCGCCTGTAGGCTCCCAGCCTAACTTGTATTGAGTTAAGACAGAATGAATAACTTCAGCCGCAGCAATGCGATCGCGCTGTTCCCAATCACGAATTACAAAATCTCGGTAGTTAACTTTCACTAGCTATGAATTCTCGGTTCAGGATGAAGATTTTCTAGTAACTTACTTTCTGCAACAGCTAATTCTTCCAGTCGTTGCACAACAACATCACGCTCAAAGTAAGTATCAGCCAAAACCCAATAAATCCCAAAGTGACGCGCCTCAGATGCCATCAAACTGCGATAAAATTCAGCCAACTCAGCATCAGGTAAATGAGTTGCTAACAATCCTAAACGCTCATGACTACGAGCTTCAATTAACCCAGAAACTAATAAAGCATCTAAAAGCCGATTAGGTTCATCACGGCGAATTTGAGCATTTAAACCTCCACCATAAGGAGGTGCTGCAAGTGGAGCAAGTGGAATACCGCGACGTTCTAACCAGTCGTTTACTTGATCAAAATGCTCCAACTCTTCACGGGCGATCGCAGTTAGCATCCGTACTAACTTAGTATTGGAGGGGTAACGAAACATCAAATTTATTGCCACTCCCGCCGCCTTGCGTTCACAGTGAGAATGGTCTAACAAAATAATATCTATATTATTAATCGCTTGCTCAACCCAAGCAGAACTTGTAGGTTCTTTGAGGGCATTGATTACTGGTGGTGTTAATAGCACTGGTAATGTGGAACTTAAATTAACCAAAATCTGACATTTAAAATATCTAGCCAGATTTGGGAAGTATTTTTTTACTTGCCCAGTCTAGCATTAGTAACGTCATAGATAATACAAAGTATCTTCCCAATGAACCGCCTTGAGAACGATGAAAGATTAAGTATTAATCAGTAATAATCAATTTGTACGCAAGTAAATCAATTCAGCCAATAAGTAGGTAATTTTTACTTATGACTGTGGCAGCTTGAAGTTGTACAAACCATCTGTAGTTTCGTTGTAGACAATATTGTGATCAATCGGATATTTAATAAAAGCAAAACTCCCCGTCGGATTGTGATCGGTGATGTGCATGGACACTACGATGGGTTGATGACACTGTTGGAGGCGGTTGCGCCCAACTCAGACGATCAAGTTTATTTTGTAGGCGATTTAATTGATCGCGGCCCCCACAGCGCTCATGTGGTGGAATTTGTTAAAAAAAGCCCCTATCAGTGTTTACTTGGCAACCACGAGCAAATGCTACTAGACGTTTTTCCAGATGGAGAAATCAATGGTGAAGCCCTACAAGGATGGCTCTATAGCGGCGGACACGCAACTGTTAATAGTTATGGCGATAGTGGCGTTGATCCAGAGCATATTGAATGGATACGCGGACTACCTACACACCTAGATTTAGGTGATATTTGGTTAGTCCATGCAGGTGTTGATCCTAAACGACCCATTGAAAAGCAAGGTTCGGAAGAATTTTGTTGGATTCGTGAAGAATTCCACAGTATACGCCAACCTTACTTTATGAATAAGCTGATCATCACTGGTCACACCATCACATTTACCTTACCAGGAGTTTCCCCTGGTCAACTAGCGATGGGAAATGGTTGGTTAGATATAGACACAGGTGCTTATCATCAGAAAAGTGGTTGGCTAACTGCGTTGGATATTACTAATGAGTTGGTTTATCAAGTCAATGTTTCAAAGCTGCGTGTGAGAAAGCGATCGCTCAAAGAATCAGTAACCAGAGTCGATCCTTCCAAAATCAGCAAGCGCCGCTAGTTACTGATAGCGTAGCAAAGCTTTAACTTGGCTGTTATAAGTAGTACTGTTTAAACCAGCGCCAACATTAGCACGAGCGGGATTAATCAACCTTCTGAGATTATTAATGCGCTCGCCAGTACCTGGGTGAGTACTCAAGAAAGTAGGAACCCCACCTTGACTACCAGCCATTAGCTTTTGCATGAAACTTACAATTGGTGCTTCAGCATAGCCTGCACGTCTTAAGGTTAGTAACCCTCTTTGATCGGCATCATACTCATCTTGGCGACTGCGAGGACGGCTGAGGGCTAGTTGTACACCAAGTTGAACTGCTTGGCTATTATTAACCCCTGCGGCTGTACTAATGCCTTGAGCGATCGCTGCTTGACGCATTTGCTTAACCGCATGACGACCAGCAATGTGAGCAATTTCGTGAGCAATAACACTAGCTAACTCAGCTTCATTAGCGGCGGCGGCGATAGTCCCAGTATTGACATAAACAAAACCGCCCATTGTTGCGAAAGCATTAATCGCTGGGTCGTCTACAACCTGAAACGTATAAGGTATATCAGGGCGATCGCTATTTTTAGCTAGGCGTTGACCAAGTTGATTAATATACTGATTGAGTTGCCGATTACCATAAAGTCTGACATCATTATTGACAATCTGCTGATTAATTTGTTGTCCAAGCTGAATTTCTTGCCTAGTAGACATATTGGACAACTGAACTACCCGCGCACCTTGAAGTAAGATATCAAACCAGCTAATTGCCTGACCCACTTGGGGGGTACCTACAATGAGACTTGTCGCTACCGTCGCAGACAGCAATGGATAATACCAAGGACGGCGGGAAGCACGCTTTAAAGAGGACAAAGAGGAAAACTTCATAGCAACTCAGAGACTAATATGAAAGAAATTTTAACTATAGCTGTGAATTAGAGACGGAATCTCAGTTAATATGTTGCCATTTCAGTCTTATTTACGTCGATTTTCTTCTATCTCTAGAGGAATATTTTTAACCTTAGATCTGATATCTGATCGCTGACGGCTGAATAGTTGAACTTAATTTATGCAATTAAGCAATAGCATGGTAATTTAACAAATGGCTTTAATAACAAGCATTTTCTCTCTATTAAATTGGTAGGCTAGAAAGTGCTGTTAAAAGCTATTAGCGGTAGCTAGGACAACTTTTCATGGCAATTTTGGATTCTCAAGGACGGCTTTTTGGTAAGGTAAGCATTTTAGATTTTGCTGCTGCCTTAGTGATTTTATTAGTTGTGGTAGGAATTTTCTTTGTACCTGGAACGGCTGGTTCTGTAGCTCAAACTGGTGCTACCAAACCTGTTGAAGTCGATGTACTTGTTAGGGGTTTAAGCGTACTAGATCCCAAGAGTTTAATTGAGCAATTCAACCAGGAAAAGAAGACAAATATTATCATCCGTAATCAACCTTATGGTCAGGTTGATATCAAATCTGTGAAAACACTACCCAGAACAGTTATTGTTCCTCAACCAGATGGGACTGCCAAAGCACTTCCCGATCCTAGACCGGACGCTTATAGTACTGATATGTTGATGACCCTCGGTGGACAGGCACAAATAACTAAAAACGGGCCAGTATTAGGCAACAGTAAAATCAAAATCGGTACACCACTAGCGTTAGAAGGCTTAAATTACGATTTCAATGCTAGTGTAATTGCTGTTCGTGTCAAGCAATAAACTTGCTAGTTACAATTAGACATCTAAACTCAATAAATGTAGAGACGTATAATTGTACGTCTCTACAATGTTTTATTTTTCTATTCTAAGAAATTTAAAAACCGTCTAATTAAACCAATAGTTACCCCTGGTAATTCTAATTGTGGTGTTAGTCCCACATCATCTAAAGATTGAAATACTTTAATTGCTTGTGGGTTAAGTGCAGTTAGTCGCTTACCAATTTCTGGGCTAGTAAATTGAGACTGTTGACCCCAAATAATCGCGGTGGGAGTATTTAACTGAGTAATATAAAGGGATAAATCAAAACATAAATCTCCCCGCACAAAAGCTAACGCGGCATATTCAGCATTAGGTTGTTGGGCAGATTCCAGATAAGCTTCTATTATTTCTGGGTAAATACGATTAGAACGGGCAAATTGGCGTTGTTCTAAAAAACTCCTGATGCCCGTACTGTTAGCAACACCAGCATTGTAAAGTATGCGGTCAAGAATGGGAGTGCTAATGATTTGGGCAAAGAAACTACGAGTATAATTTTCCCCAAAATCAGACAAACCTGATGCTGTAGTTAGAATCAGAGATTTGAATAAATCAGGACGTGCGATCGCAGCCCGAATAGTAAAAGCTGCCGTTAGAGAAGAAGCAACTACTGATACTGGAACAGTGCAAGTTTGCTCAACAAACTCAATGATTGTGGTGATATAATCATCAATTTTATAATTACGAACAGGATGCTCAGATCGCCCCCAGCCAATTAAGTCCGGTGCTAGAATTCGATACTCACTTGCAAAAGCTGGATAAACTTTCGACCATTCATAAGCCGAAGACCCCCCACCAAAACCATGTAGAAATACCAAATTAGGTAGGTCGGTGACATTACTATCATCTACTACTTCCCAAGGTGTTGAGCCTTGTGTGTAGTAAACCATGCGACCCAGTGAGGTAACTATAGATTGCTGTTCAAATCCAGGGGGCAGAATCATATCTATACCTGTTTTGTAGTTATCATCATGACTGATGGTGGTTACTCAAAACTTCTGGCTACAGGTTGATTACCAAGTCAAGCCAGTATTCTATTACCATAGAAGCCTGCATAGGTATAATTTATCTCAAATAAGCAGGAAAGCAACGTGGCACAAGCGTCGTTTCCGTGGCAGCAACTCGTTAACCAGATGCAACGCTTATCGCTGGCACAAGTAAAACTAAAAACTCTCAAACAGTTTCAGCTACGCCGTTTTAAAGGGCCAGGTGGCTGGCTACTGGCTTTAACGCTCTTTGTGGCAATGCTGTTTTGGAACTGGAAACTTCTGCTAGCAACTAGCGCAGGCGTTTTCATTATGTTGCTGGTTTATCTGATGCAGGAGTGGGACTGGCAAGTACGTTGGTCTGAACTGCGTCGGTTATTCGGTGGCTCAAATCGGCAGTTAACTTTGGCTGTGGGTAGTGGTGGCATTGCCTCTCTCAGCACCTACATGGCTGTTTCTATATGGGTAGAATCAGATAGCCCCTGGATAGGCGCAGGTGCAATTATTCAAGGCTTAGGAACTTTGATCACGATAATTCTGCTGGTTTGGCAAATTATTAATCGTCAATTAAGGCAGGATGAAGCTAAACTCAACAATTTGTTAACAGATTTGACTGATAATGACCCGTTAAAACGTTTGATTGCAGTTAGGCAACTTACGCAACAGATTAAAGACCATCAGTTAGAGCGAGATCAGCGCCGTCAGATTACCGATTATTTTGGTTTAATGTTGAGTCGTGAGCAAGAATCTGTGGTTAGGAATGCGCTACTTGATGGCATCCAAGTTTTGGATAATACTCAAATGTTGGCTAAAGGTGCTAAACCTTTGCAGATGCCATTAACAATTAAGCGTTCTACAGAAAAAATTAGTCGTCATTAGTCTGGCTTGCAAAGATAGATCACTATTTCCAGTGATGTCAGGAATAGGCTTTAACAGGGGAAAAATCAAATGATGGCAGAAAATAAATCTATCCTTACCTTAGCGGTTGATATTGGCGGCAGTGGGATCAAAGTTATAGTATTAGACGAAGCTGGCAAGCCCCAAACTGAACGTACCCGCGTAGAGACACCACAACCTCCTAAGCCAGATGTGGTAATTAATGCGATCGCTTCCTTAGCAGCCACACAAGGGGCATTTGACCGCGTATCTGTCGGCTTTCCTGGGGTTGTGCGTAACGGTATTACTGAAACAGCAGCAAACTTAGATTTTGATTGGTTAGGGTTTGAGTTAGGCGCAGCTTTGTCCGATAGTTTAGGTAAGCCTGTACGAGTCATCAATGATGCCGATATGCAGGGATTTGGCGCGATTTCAGGCATAGGAGTAGAACTGGTAATTACCTTGGGAACTGGTTTTGGTTCAGCACTATTTTTAAACGGCAAATTAGTGCCTAATTTAGAGTTAGGACACCATCCGTTTCGTAAAAGTGAAACCTATGAACAGCAATTAGGTCGTGCAGCTTTAGAAAGAGTTGGGGAGAAAAAATGGAATAATCGCTTAGAAAAAGCGATCGCTGCTCTGCAACATCTATTTAATTATGATTACCTCTACATTGGCGGTGGTGAAGCTAAAAAAGTCAGCATCTACCTACCACCCAATATCAAGATTGTTCCCAATGTTACAGGTTTATTAGGTGGAATTGCTTTGTGGCGAGATTAAATGCAGTTACGGACAATTCACATTTTAGTTATTAGCTATGCGTGCCAAAAGTACGCATATCATTAGCAATTTTTCTTGCTCCCTGGTTAAGATCATTCATCCCAGCAACTACCTGTTGAATTGCTATAGCTTGCTGTTTAGCATTTAGGGAAATTTGTTGAGAATTTGTAGCAATATTATTGACAGCAGCTACAACACTTTCAACAATATTTCTGCCTTCTTCTGTCACCTTAACGGTAGAATTAGTAGCTCTTTGAATATCTTGAACTAAAGCATTAATGCGTTCTGCCGACTTTTTGCTTTGGTCAGCAAGTTTACGAATTTCTGATGCTACAACCCCAAACCCTTTACCATGCTCACCCGCTCTTACCGCCTCAACAGCAGCGTTGAGCGCCAACATATTAGTTTGATTAGCTAACTCACTAACCAGCGTAGATATCATCCCAATTTGTTGAGTTTGTTCACTTAAATGTTTAATTTCTTCACCTATCTGCCCAACTTTTTCTCTTAAGCTAGACTCTTGATATACTTGCGAGTTATCTGTTTGTTGATTACCATCTACCAAGCTTAAAACTTCTCTAGTTCCAGCAGCGGCAGCTTCAGCTTGAGACGCTGAAGCTTGCGATGAAGCATTTAACTCATCCATCGTGCTAGTAGTTTGGTTAACAGAACTAGCTTGCTGCGCTAATGCGTTTTCTAATTCACTCGTTCTAACTTCTAGCTCTTTTGCCATCAAGTTTAAAGAATGAGCTAGACTACCTAGTTCATCTTGCCGATGATCTTCAACAAAAATATTATAATCTCCCTGAGTAATCCGATTAGTTGCGTCCATTAGTTTCTCTAACGGAGCAGCAATTTGCCGACGTAGAACTAGAAAAACTACGGCAATTACAATTAACAGGACAGCCAAACCAACAAATAAACTAGAACGTGCTATCTCAACAGCTTTTTTTGTCAAAATTGATTGAGGAAAAACTGTTACAAAATACCAATCTGGGCCTGCAAGCTTAGTAACAGCAAGATATTCACGATCTTTGGGATTATCAAAAATTACTTGATTAGATGAATTATCATTAACTAATTTTAAAATATTTTTTAGATGGGCATCTCCTGACTCAGAAATATTAAATACACCCTGTTTTTTCTGGATTTCATCCATTAACTTTGGGTGAGCGATTAAGCGACCATCTGCCCGAAATATAATGTTATAACCGCCCTCTATATTTTGATTAACTGTTCGTTGCAGCAATTCATTCAGTAAAACATCATGTCCGATGGTAGCAATGTGTCTGCCATTTAAATCCACAGGTGTTTCACACGAAACCATCCAATCTTTGGCAACTTTGTCATAATAAACACCTGTCCAGGCTGTTTTTCTGGCTGGATTCTGCTGTTTGCTAGCTACCGATAAATATTCTTCGTTAGGCATATACAAATCAGCACTCGCATCCTGCGCCCAAGTAGGAATTTGTGGCCAATATATTACCATGATGTTTTCAGGAGTGCTAATATATGTATTCTGAAAACGGTTAAGCCATGCAGAGCCGTAGGAATTTGCTAAGTTGTAAAACGTCAGCACACGGCGACGAATATCTGCATTAATATCTAAGGATTTATCAATATAAACACCAGCCTGCTGTCTTCCATCAAACTTTTCAGGACGATTGCGGATTACTTGATCTTTAGACCTCACGAATAACTGATCAAATTGAGGTTTAGGATCTTGATTTTTGAAAGCTTGTATTCGTTGTAATAATTGCTGTTTTAAAATCACATGATTATCTTGAGCAAGTATGAATATAGCTTTTTCTCTTTCACCTCTTTCTACAACATATTTTTCTAGCTGCCCCAAAGTTTGTAATTTAATACTGTTGAAAACTTGAAAATAAATAATGGCTGTAGAAGCAACAATTGCACTAGCAACACCTACCGTAATTTGTATTAGTGTTTTACGAGTAATAGAGCCTCTTTTTAAATGTGCTGTGGATGAGTTGTGATTGTAAAGATTACTGATAGATTTTTCGGGAAGCATTTAGGTATTTTTTTAATAAAGGATATAGTAGTTATTCCAACCTTCTCCAAAATAGCCAGCACCCTTTAATTGTTAATATGTTATCTTAAAGTGTTATTACACACTTTGATTTATGATAAAATTTTCTCAATCATAGCATTTGCTTGTGAGGCATAACCACCGCCAAACAAATTAAAATGGTTTAAAATATGATACAAATTGTAAATATTTTTTCTTTGTTCATAACCTGAATCTAGAGGGAAAACTGCGTTATAGCCGCGATAAAAAGCAGGTGAAAATCCGCCAAATAATTCAGTCATGGCAAGATCTACTTCGCGATCGCCAACATAGGCCGCCGGATCAAAAATAACAGGTTCTCCTGTAGCAGTAAAACCAACATTTCCTCCCCACAAATCCCCGTGTACTAAAGATGGTTGCGGTTGATGTTTTAGTAATTTTGGAATAGCTTTAACTAAAGTATCTCCCTTGGGAAAATTTCCACCTCTGCGCCTAGCCAGTTTTAATTGATAACCAATCCGGTATTCTGCAAAAAACTCCGCCCAATTTGCAGCCCAAGTATTAATTTGTACTGTAGAACCAATCGTATTATTTATTTCCCAACCAAAAGTACCTAAATTGGAATTTGGGGGTGTCCACTGGTGCATGACTGCTAGTTTACGCCCCATTTCTTCCCAGTTTTGATTGCCACTACCCCGCCCTAAATCTAGCCACTCTAATACAATGTATGCCGAAGTAGATGCTGTCCCCCAACAAACAGGTTTAGGAACCCGAATAGTTTGGGTTTCCACCATTTGCTTCAGCCCCAGCGCCTCAGCGACAAACATATCAACTAAAGAAGCTTGGTTTATTTTGACAAAATACGTGCGTTGACCATCACTAACAGCATAGCCTTGATTAATACAGCCCCCGCTCACAGAACGTTGGCTATTAATAGAAAAGTTTTCATTTGTTACTTCAGAAATATGATTAGCAATTTGCGTCCACATTGTTAGGTTCTATCACGTCCGGTTGATTAGTTTTTATTGCTACATTTGTGCAGAAACTTAAGAAGCTTATCCCCCTGTTACCTGCGGTTTTAATAATATAATCTTTGACCGGACATGATATTTAACTAGCAGTAGGTTTACTAACAATCACACCGTAAGCATCTGGAGATAGATATCGTTGCGCTGCTGTTTGTAAATCAACAGCATCAAGGGCTTGAATCCGAGCAGGATAATTTAAAGCAGGAGCTAAATCACCTACCATTGATTGGTAATAGCCATATAAACCTGCACGCGCACTTGGTGTTTCATTGCTAAAGATAAACCGATTTGCCACTTGGGTTTGTAAACGCGCAATTTCTGCTTCAGTAATTAATTCTGTTTGGATGGTACGAATGTGTTGAGCGATCGCAGCCTCAACCTCAACTAAATTCTCTGCTGGCAACTGCGCCCCAATATAAAACAAACCTTGAAGCAGATGTGTAATATTACTAGCTCCAATCTGGGAAACCAAGCGCCGATCTTCCCGTAAATCTCTCACTAGCCGAGACATCCGACCATGACTTAAAATTGCTGCCAAAACATCCAAACCGTAAGTCTGGGATAATTGACTTAACCCTGGAACCCGCCAAACCATCACTAATCGAGCTTGCTGAAGGCTATCATCAACATACTCTCGACGCACAATTTCCTTAAAAGGTTGTTCAGGTTCAGCAATCAACTTTTGAGCTTCGTAAGCGGGTGTGTGTTCCCATCCTGACTTTTGAGTTAGCTGAGAATTTTTTAAATAATCATTCCTAACTTTTTTGGCATTAAAACTTTCTGTGACAGTTTCAATCAATTGTTCAACTGGTAGATTCCCCACTGCAACAGCAGTAATCGAACTTGACTGATACCATTTGCTATGAAAATCCCGCATTTGTTGAGCCGTCAGCTTTTCAATTACCTCTGTTGGCCCTAATACTGGGCGACGATAGGGTAATTTTCCGAATGCTACATCAATTGACCTTTGGTAAATACGACGGCTAGGATTATCTTCTGAGCGGCGAATCTCCTCTAAAACCACCAATCGCTCGCGTTCAAAAGCCTGATCGGGAATTGTAGGATTCATTACTACATCGAATTGCAAAGGCGCTAAATCAGCAAAGTCTTTGGGTGCTGTCGTAATGTAGTAGTGTGTATAATCCTGGCTGGTAGCAGCATTAGTGACAGCCCCTCGCTCCTCAACCAAACGCTCAAACTCTCCACTAGGTAGTTGAGGTGTCCCCTTAAATACCATGTGTTCCAAAAAGTGAGCCATGCCGTTGATCTCTGCTGACTCCACAGCAGAACCAACACCTACCCAGAGACTAAGATTAACAGCTTCCACTGGGAGTTGCTCTGCTATGATGGTCAGCCCATTAGATAGCTGATGGAGTGTGGGTGCATTCAATCGGGAAGGCTTAAGCAGGGTTGAGGTCATGAGTTTTTTGCGGATCAGCTTTTTCTTTTTTAATCTTACTCATACCTAACTGAGGATTTCTTAATTTCCAACACTTCGCTGAGAAACTAAAAATTCCCGTAGGCGCAACAAACTAAAGGTTTGACTCAAATTTAATGGCAATATAGAAATTCCTTCCAAGCGAGACTGCACCCAACCTTCGCCCCAATACCACTCGTGATAACCGTCAATTCCTTGGCTTAATAACAGACGTAAGCAGTTAAACTCTGCTACTTCTACTTGATGTTGGATGACAACTAATCCAATTGAGCTATTAAATGTTAAGCCTTGATGTAATTGTTCTGGTAATCCCGATGCAAATTGCTGAGGTAAAAGCCATCGGCGCAGATGGCTAAGACGCACCAGACTATCGTGAATAACGCTTGCTGGCGCTTCAACTTCAATCCGGATAGCACTCTGTTGAAAGGTTCCTAGCATATTTCCAATTGCTACTAACAAGAAAAGTTTCTACTTGATACTCAGCTTAACGAGTAAAAATGGCAACAGCCCAGCCGTGATGTTCGTTAATATCGAAGTAAATTTGTTAAAAAGCGTAAAATTTTTCATGGCTGATCAGTTAATTCGTGCCACTGCGGCTGATGGTGGAATTAGAGCCGTTGGTGTCATTACAACTCGCCTCACAGAAGAAGCTAGAAGGCGGCACAAGCTTTCTTATGTAGCTACAGCAGCGTTGGGACGCAGTATGTCCTCTGGACTGTTGTTAGCTTCTAGCATGAAACCCCAGCAGTCAAGAGTCAATATTCGGATTAAGGGTGATGGCCCATTGGGTGGACTTTTGGTAGATGCTGGATTAGATGGAACAGTACGCGGTTATGTAGAAAATCCATCTGTTGAACTACCACCAAATGCTAAAGGCAAACTAGATGTTGGTGGAGCAATTGGTGAGGGTTATCTTTATGTAGTGCGTGATGTCGGATATGGCTACCCATATTCCAGTACTGTTGAGCTAGTTTCTGGGGAAATCGGCGACGATATTGCCCACTACTTGCTCAATTCAGAACAAACTCCTTCGGCAGTGGTTGTAGGTGTATTCGTTGACGCTGAGGGTGTGCAGGCATCGGGTGGCATATTGCTGCAAGTGATGCCCAAAGCAGCAACAGACGAAGCTTTAGTAGAAACATTAGAATCACGAATTGCTACGCTATCAGGCTTTACCCCGTTGTTACAAGCAGGTAAAACATTGCCAGAAATCTTTCAACAACTGTTGGGAGATATGAATCTGGTGATTTTCCCAGAAGTGCAAATGTTGCGTTTTCACTGTGGTTGCTCAAAGCAGCGAGTTATGGGCGCTTTGAAAATGCTTGGAGAAATAGAGCTACAGGATATGATTGAGAAAGATAATGGAGCAGAAGCAACCTGCCACTTTTGTGGGGAAGTTTACCAAGCTAGCAGTGATGAATTAACTGAGCTAATTGAAGATTTGCGATCGCAACCTGTTTAGTTTTTTAGTGGTGTTAATTTGGGTGGTGTGAGGCGTAAGCGATTTGGCAATATAGTTAGAGCGGTTAGTTGCCACTGGATAAATTAAGCCCAAACTATGGCTTAATGGTGAGCCTGAAAAGAGCTAATTGCTTTTATTTCTAACGATGTAGTTATTTCTTTCAAGGGGCAGTAGGATTGCAACTACTGCCTGTGTCATAAAAGATTATATAAGACAAACAACGGGGTTGTAATAACATGGCTAGAAATCCCGATATTCCAGACCGTTGGTCTGGTAATAAGTCTTCAAATCGCGATGGGTTAGCACCCCCACGCCGACGCGGGACACGATTTGGGCATAGGCTTAGCCCAATGAGAGAAGAACTCGAAGATGATACACCGAATATGGTGATCCGTTGGGCTAACCGTCTGCGTTTGCCTACAAGTTTAAAATTTTGGGCAATAGTTACAGTGGTTGTGTCTGGGACATTTGGATTTACGGCGATGGCGTTGCTATTTAAGCTTCCCGCGCTACCAAATTGCCCAGCAATTTATTGGCCAATGGCTTCAGCTTCGTTGCGAATGTATTGTGCTGATTTGGCAGCTAATAAGCAGACGGTTGATGACTTGTTAGAGGCGATCGCATTAGTTGATAGTTTACCGTCTAACCACCCGCTCAGATCTGAAATTAACCGCAAAATTGAAGAGTGGGCGCTGGATATTTTGAAACTGGCGGATCAATCGTTTCAAGATGGTAATTTGGATGAAGCGATCGCAACTGCTAGAAAAATTCCCTCTAAAACTCCTGCATATAATTTGGTAGAGGCACGGATTGAACATTGGCAAGCAGTTTGGACACAAGCAGAAGATATTTATCAAAAAGTAGAAGAATTTCTGGGTTTATCTAAGTGGCGTGAAGCTTTTCGAGAAGCAGTTAAACTAACTAACCTATCGAATAATTATTGGTCAACTACTAAATTTGATGAACTGGTTAATCTCATTCAGGTAGCTAAAGAAGATAGTAACAAGTTGGATAAAGCTGATAGGCTAGCTAAAAAAGGAGGATTAGACAATCTGTTAGAGGCAGTTAATATAGCTGAAAAACTTGGTTCCCAAAGTTATTTTTACAAGAAAGCCCAAGATTTCATCATTAAATGCGGTGAGCAGCTTTTAGAATTGGCGCAGGAATTGTTAGACAAGGGCGACTGGCAAAGCGTCCAGAAAATTGCTACTACCAAATCCACCAGCCTGAAATTAGACGCAGAATTTCAAGATTTGAGTGACTTAGCTAATGCCTTATCTCGCGCCCAAGAAGGCACAATTCCAGACCTTGAACAAGCAATAACTGTTGCTCAAAAACTTACTAACGACCGTCCTTTATACGCTAAAGCACAACAATTAATTGGGCGTTGGCAGCTAGAAATTCAAGATGTCGCACATTTAGATCGAGCGCGTACTTTTGCGAGTTCTGGTCAAGTGAATGATTTAAGGACAGCAATTGCAGAGGCGGCGTTAATTCCAGGGAGTAACCCTCGTGGTAGTGAAGCGAGAAATCAAGTTAATCGTTGGGTAGTTCAAGTAGAAACTATTGAAGACCAACCATTATTAGATCGTGCTCAACAGATGGCGAGTTTCGGCAATCTTGGCTCTCTCCAAAATGCGATCGCCCAAGCAAGCCAAATTCGCCGAGGTAGGGCGCTTTATCAACAAGCTCAAAATAATGTTAGAGATTGGACTCAACAAGTTCAGCGTATGCAAGACCAACCTGTACTTGACCAAGCTGAATCTCAAGCAAATTCAGGCAATTTGAGCAGAGCAATTTCTGTAGCTCAACAAATTAGACCAGGACGAGTATTATACGGGGAAGCTAAGGATAAAATTCGACGATGGCTTGATCAGCTTCAACGTTCGCAAGACCAACCTCTGCTTGACCAAGCCGAATCTCAGGCAAATGCAGGTAATCTCAACGATGCGGTCGTTACAGCCCAACAGATTAAATCAGGAAGGGTGCTTTCCAGTGCTGCGGCTGCCAAAATTAGAACTTGGCAAACAAAATTACAAGCCGAACAAAATCTCAATTCAGCCTACCAATTAGCCAGTAATAGTACCCCAGAAGCCCTTGCAGCAGCCATTCAAGCAGCTAGACAAGTACCTACTGCTTCTAAACTACGCGCCGACGCTAACGACGCAGTTAATCGTTGGAGTAATCAACTGTTAGCAATGGCGCAAGCAATGGCAGTTAGAGATGTACAAGGTGCGATCGCTATTGCTAAAAATATCCCCCCTAGAACCGACGCTTATGATAGCGCCCAACAACAAATTAGAGTTTGGCAGGGGTCTATCCAACCGCCAGCGTTGCCATAAACAGAAAAGGCATATTTCTGAGTAGAAAATCAGCTTGCCTCAATTTGTCTAACAACTGTGAGAGCAGAGTAGCTAACCCCTGCCGTCCCTTCACCAGGATGGGTAGAATCTCCGACTAACCATAAACGCTTAATAGGTGTGCGGTTAGCAAAACCAAAGGGGCCAAAAGTGGAGACTCGTTGACCAATACCGCCAACAATACCCTGATCGCGAGCAGTAAAACGAGCAAAGCTGCGGGGAGTTGCCGATTCTGTATATACTATTGTCTCTGGTGTCAGGTGGAAGTATTGAGAAAGACGAGCGATCGCTTCTTCGGTATACTGCTGTTTTAGTGCCTCATAATTCTCACACTGCCACCAAATCCTTGTATCTGTAAACGAAGAAGCAATAATAGTCGCTTTCCCTGCTGGCGCACGACCATCCCCAGGTTTACTTACCGATACAAACAAAGAGTTATTTTCCCCAATTACACCGTCGTAGTCATAAAGAAACTGCAAATGAGGTGGACAATTTGAGGGAATTGCACTTTGATCAACCCCTAAGTACACTACAAAAGCACCCGATGCAGGTGGTAGTTTATCCACGCGCTGTTGATAACCTGCTGGTACTTGTTCCAACAACTGCACCAAATTTTGTGCGGTAACATTAGCAACTACGTGATCTGCTGGTTCCTTCCAAACTTCTCCAGTTTTCTGATTATGAATAACAATACTCGCAGCGCCTGAACTTTCAACATTTATACCTTCAACCGTATGGCGCATTAATAGCTGACCGCCGTATTTTTGTAGAGCTAGAACTAGGCGATCGCTCAATACCTGCATACTACCATGAAGATGATACAACCCTTGAGGTGCTTGAGATACACCCAAAGCTGTAGCCGCGTATAATAGTGCTGTTTCTTCTGCACTTACCTGAGAATAAAGCTTTAATTGTAAATCCAAAAACGTTCTCAAACGTTGATCGTCACCAAGTCCATACAGCCTGAGCGCATCGCCCACAGTTAACAAAGTAAATGGCAAAGTAATCATCGTATTAGGGCGAACCGCCGACACCAATTGCCACAAATCCCATAAATTGCGTGGTGGCAAAACAGGGTCACGGGATTGAAACTCCCAGCTAACCTCAAATAACTTAGCCAATAACTGCCAAAAAGGTTCGCTACCAGGAAATTGACGTTGCCTTTCTATCTGCCACTTCTGCGGGTCACGCCAAACATTAATCGGCGCTACTTCACCAGGTAAGTAAACAGCACAACCTGGATCACAATACGTTGCTGGTGGAATTTCCACCTCTAGTTCCTTAAAAATCCGGTAGTGAATTCCACCAGGTTCCAGTCCCGCTACCTGAGTTGCCCCAACATCAAAAGTAAACCCTTGACGTTTAAAGGTTGAAGCACATCCTCCTGGTACTAAAGCTTGGTCTAAAATTAACACTTGATAGCCGCGACGAGCTAACAACGCCCCTGTTGTTAAACCACCAATCCCAGCCCCGATTACAACCACACGGGATTTATTATTGCCAATAGAACTGCTGGGCATGAATCTTCAGTTATCAATCACTAAGCTAACGCTACCTGCGAAATTATTGTGCAAATGTTCATTTAAAAACATTTATTTCCTTACCTCTCCTCTCAGCCTCCACTGCACTCACAAAAGGCAGTAAAATACGGCACAACCTCAGTGTGCTATTGGGGTTTAACTACTAGCACCGAACAAGGCGCATCAGCAACTACTTGGCTACTAACTGAGCCTTGTAAAATTCGCTTCATCCCTGTAAGCCCGCGACTGCCAATTACAATCAACTCAGCCTTATAAATATATGCCAGACGGATAATTTCCTCTGCTGGCTCACCTGTGACAATTTCTAGTTGACTCTCACAGGGAAGTTGAGCTTGGTAAAATTCTAACTGTTTTTCAATTTGTCGATAAGGTAACTCCTCAGATTGGGTGTGAGGTCGGTCTGCTGCCACATCTACCTCATATCTATTAGAGGGCATAACATGAGACAGAATAACCTTAGCTGTTGGTTGTAGTTGCAATTGCCCCAATTGTTTAATTACGCGCTCTGATAGTTCTGATTCGTCAAGAGCCACCAAGATAGTTTTTAGCACCACTTTTCTCCTTTCAGCGATCAGCACCAGGATCAGCTTTTAGGATTGTCGCCCTAAAGTCAAGGTTTTGGCTACCAAAGCGCAACAAAGTTGTTATTACTTAAAAAAAGGAAAGTTTTAAAGCGGCTCAAAGTTCGCTGTTACCCTGCGTCCGCAGTCTTACTGAATCAGCATGGGATGGTAAACCTTCAGCATCAGCTAAAACCTGTATAGCATTAGCAACTTTTTGTAGTGCTTTAGGAGAGTATTGAATTAAACTTGAGTGTTTAATAAATGTTTCTACTCCCAAAGCAGAAGCATAACGAGCAGCACCTGACGTTGGTAAGGTGTGATTTGGGCCAGCTAAATAGTCTCCCACCGCTTCTGGGGTCGAGTTACCCAAAAAGATTGCGCCAGCATGACGAATTTGGTTAAGCAACTCCCAAGGTTCTGCTATTTCTAGCTCTAAGTGTTCTGGGGCGAAATGGTTAGAAAGTTCTGCTGCTTCTTCTAGAGAATCAACTACAACAATCAAACCATAATGAGCGATCGCTTTTTCTGTCAGTAGCCGTCGCTGGTGATTTCTCAACTGCTGTTCAACTTCGTTCTGTACTTTCTTTGCCAGCACAGAGTCAGTTGTCACTAAGATTGCCGCCGCCATCGGATCATGTTCCGCCTGCGCCAGCATATCAGCCGCTATATATGTAGGATTAGCAGTTTGATCCGCAATAATTAACACTTCCGATGGGCCAGCCAGAGAATCAATCCCCACTGTGCCGTACACCAATTTTTTTGCCAAAGTAACATAAATGTTCCCTGGGCCAGTAATTACATCTACCTTGGGGATGGTGTCTGTACCATAAGCCAAAGCCGCGATCGCTTGCGCTCCTCCTACTCGATAAATCTCTTCAATTCCCGCTTCTTGGGCTGCCACCAATACGGCGGCGTTGACCTTTTTATCTGGCCCTGGAGGTGTCACCATCACAATTTTAGGAACACCCGCCACTTTGGCTGGAACAGCATTCATCAATACAGTACTAGGATAAGACGCACGACCGCCTGGAACATACAATCCAGCCCGATCTACAGGCGTATATCGCTTACCCAAAACGACATCATCATCACCAAATTGCACCCAAGATTTAGGCACACGTTGCCGATGAAATGCTTCAATATTTTTGCAAGCTAACTGAATCGCATTTAGTAACTCCTTGGATACCTGTTGATAGGCGGCATCCATTTCTGAGCCACTGACGCGGAGATCTTCAATATTTAGATTTTGTCCATCAAATTCCGCAGTATAGTGCAAGAGGGCTTTATCCCCTTGGCGTTTAACTGCTTGTAAAACTTCCCGAACTGTGGCTTCTTTATTAAAAATCTGGTCGTCGTGGGTGCGATCGCAGATCCGCCGCAGTTCAGTTAGTGCCTCAGTCTGCTCAGTAATAATTCGCAGCATGGAGTCGCATTGCCCATCTTAGGTATTATCTATAAGAGTTGAGAATTTACTCAATAGCCGTCAGTCCTTAGCATTTTGCCAAATAACTAAATTACTTCTGACCATTGACTAATTTTTACTCACTCTGTATGGCTTGATTTTAACCTGCTACATAGGTTTGCGTGTAGATCTAATCCTTGTTCATTAATCTGATTTGCTAGTGTAAACTGACCATTGACTAAATCGGCTATAATTTTTAAACGTTATTGATGATATACTGGTCTATCTAGTATTTTTTTGTTCCATCTATCAAATTTTCTGAGACTTAACTGTGGCCAACATCAAGTCTGCTATCAAGCGTGTCGAAGTAGCTGAACGTAATCGGCTGCGAAATAAATCATATAAATCAGCCGTCAAGACGCTGATGAAAAATTTCTTTACAGCAGTCGATAATTACGCGGCTAACCCCAATCCAGAAGCAATGCAGGAAGTGCATAGCCGAATCAATGCTGCCTACAGCAAAATTGATAAAGCAGTGAAACGCGGAGTGCTACACCGCAACAACGGTGCTAATAAAAAATCCCGTTTAGTTAGCTACCTCAAACGGCATCAGACACCAGCAGCTTCATAGGCAGATGCCTGAAACACACGGCATAAGCAACGATCGCATTACTGCCAAGTTTCTTGAATCTGCTCGATAGCTAATTGATCTATTGCTAACTCAATTTCCATCTGACTTTCCCGTGAGGAAGACAGTGAAAAATTAAGTAAGGTCAAACATTTGATACTTCCACAATGCAACTGATAGATACTCACGCACACATCAATTTTGATGTTTTCCAGTCAGATCTAGAGGCAGTACGAGATCGATGGCGTGAAGCTGGTGTTGTGAAACTGGTACATTCTTGCGTAGAACCACAGGAATTTACCAGTATTCAAGCACTAGCAAACAAATTTCCAGAGCTATCATTTGCCGTAGGTTTGCATCCCTTAGATGCAGATAAATGGACGCATGAAACTGGCGACGAAATTTTATCACTCGCTCGTGCTGATGAGCGGGTAGTAGCTATTGGTGAAACCGGATTAGATTTTTTCAAAGCCGAAAACCAGCAGCAGCAAATAGAAGTGTTTACAGCACAACTAAAACTTGCACATCAGCTTGATTTGCCTGTAATTATTCACTGTCGCGACGCAGCAGCGCAGATGAGAGAATTATTGCAAGATTTTTGGCAGCGTCACGCCCCTGTTAAGGGGGTAATGCACTGTTGGGGAGGCACACCAGAAGAGACAAAGTGGTTTTTGGATCTGGGATTCTATATTAGTTTTAGTGGCATTGTCACATTTAAAAACGCGACGCAGATTCAGGAATCCGTCAGGATTTGCCCAAGCGATCGCATTTTAATTGAAACAGATTGTCCCTTTTTAGCACCAGTTCCCAAGCGAGGCAAACGTAACGAACCCGCCTACGTTCGCTACACCGCCGAATTTGTCGCTAACCTGCGGGATGTACCAATACAGACACTCGCTGCCCAAACTACCCAAAATGCTTGTAACCTTTTTAGCCTGAGCTTGCTATCCACTTGAGAAGCACAGTAGAAGTTAGCATTTTCTCAAACAGTGCGATCGCAAATTCGGTTGTTATGCGTCATAATAAAAAAGGAGTTTCGATGTTCTCTGATCTGGGGTCGCAAGTAAGAAAAATTGCAGTCACTACAAATTCATCAAGGATATAATTTCCCCAACCGCTTTGCTCCCCAGTACAGCGGTAATTAGTCGTTTAAGTCAACACACCCATTAAAGCGAGATTTAAGGTTGTTCTTATACCTGTTGTTAATACCACAAGGTAACTAAAATTTTTGGTCATTTCTAGGGTTGTAAAAAGCCCATCTCAGAAAATAAACCACAATTGTCCCAGACAGGATAGAGCCTATTCTGTCAAAAAGGCAGTCAGACAGCAAAGTGCAACTAAGTTGTTCGCACTAACAAGTGCAAGAGGAGACGCATGACTAAGACTTACACAACACCCGCTCATATGTTGCCTGACTTAGTTGAAATTCAGCGTTCCAGTTTTCGCTGGTTTCTGGAAGAAGGACTGATTGAGGAACTCAATAGCTTTTCTCCCATTACAGACTATACAGGCAAGCTAGAACTGCACTTTTTGGGCAAGAACTACAAACTCAAGCGACCAAAATATGATGTAGACGAAGCCAAACGGCGCGACGCGAGTTATGCCGTACAAATGTATGTTCCAACCCGCCTAATTAATAAAGAAACTGGCGAAATTAAGGAACAAGAAGTTTTTATTGGCGACTTGCCTTTAATGACCGACCGAGGCACGTTTATTATTAACGGTGCTGAACGAGTAATCGTCAACCAAATTGTGCGCTCTCCTGGTGTTTATTACAAATCAGAGACAGACAAAAACGGTCGTCGTACCTACAGCGCTTCTTTAATACCTAACCGAGGTGCATGGTTAAAATTTGAAACAGACAAAAACGATTTAGTCTGGGTAAGAATTGACAAAACCCGCAAATTGTCTGCTCAAGTTTTACTCAAAGCACTAGGTTTGAGTGATAACGAAATTTACGACGCTCTGCGCCACCCAGAATACTATCAAAAAACTCTGGACAAAGAAGGTAATCCCAGCGAAGAAGAAGCCTTAATGGAGCTTTATCGCAAGCTGCGTCCAGGTGAGCCTCCGACTGTGACAGGCGGACAGCAACTCTTAGACTCACGCTTCTTTGATCCTAAGCGTTATGACTTAGGTCGCGTAGGTCGCTACAAAATTAATAAAAAGCTGCGCTTAAATATTCCCGACACATTACGGGTACTGACAGCCCAAGATGTACTAGCAGCAATTGACTACCTGATTAATTTGGAATTTGATATTGGTAGCACAGACGACATTGACCACTTAGGCAACCGCCGAGTTAGGTCTGTAGGAGAGTTGCTCCAAAATCAAGTGCGTGTAGGTTTGAACCGCTTGGAACGGATTATCAAAGAGCGGATGACCGTTTCAGATGCCGAAACCCTGACTCCTGCTAGTTTAGTTAACCCCAAACCCTTAGTAGCAGCAGTTAAAGAGTTTTTTGGCTCCTCACAGCTATCCCAATTCATGGATCAAACTAACCCATTAGCAGAACTAACCCATAAACGGCGTTTATCTGCTTTAGGCCCAGGCGGTTTGACCAGGGAACGTGCGGGATTTGCCGTCCGAGATATTCACCCTTCACACTACGGACGAATTTGCCCAATTGAGACACCAGAAGGCCCGAACGCGGGTTTGATAGGTTCACTAGCAACTCATGCACGGGTAAATCAATATGGATTTATTGAAACCCCGTTTTGGCCAGTAGAAAAAGGTCGGGTGTTAAAAGATCAGCCAGCATTATATATGACGGCGGATGAAGAGGATGATTTGCGGGTAGCACCTGGAGACATTCCTGTTGATGAAAACGCGATGATTCTGGGTGAGTCAGTCCCAGTGCGTTATCGTCAGGAATTTACCACCACAACTCCTGACCAAGTGGATTATGTGGCAGTTTCGCCAGTGCAAATTATCTCTGTGGCAACTTCTTTGATCCCATTCTTGGAGCATGATGATGCTAACCGAGCGTTGATGGGTTCAAATATGCAGCGCCAAGCAGTACCTTTGTTACGCCCAGAACGTCCTTTGGTTGGTACTGGTTTAGAAGCGCAGGCAGCAAGAGATTCTGGAATGGTGATTGTTTCTAAGACTGTAGGAGAGGTGAGCTATGTAGATGCCACTTCAATTAGAGTCAGAGATCAATCAGGTAAAGAAATTGAGTACCCACTACAAAAGTATCAACGCTCTAACCAGGATACTTGCTTGAATCAACGTCCACTGGTGTTTGAAGGCGAAGACGTGGAAGTTGGTCAGGTACTAGCAGATGGTTCTTCTACTGAGGGTGGCGAACTAGCGTTGGGGCAAAACATCCTAGTGGCTTATATGCCGTGGGAAGGCTACAACTATGAAGACGCGATTCTAATCAGTGAACGACTGGTATCTGAAGACGTTTATACCAGTATCCACATTGAAAAGTTTGAAATTGAAGCGCGGCAAACCAAGTTAGGGCCTGAAGAAATTACTCGCGAAATTCCTAACGTTGGGGAAGATTCTCTGCGGCAGCTTGATGAAACAGGCATTATTCGGGTTGGTGCTTGGGTAGAATCAGGTGACATCCTGGTAGGTAAAGTAACTCCTAAAGGAGAATCGGATCAGCCTCCAGAAGAAAAACTTTTGCGAGCCATCTTTGGAGAAAAAGCTAGAGATGTGCGCGATAACTCCCTGCGAGTACCAAACGGCGAAAAAGGTCGTGTGGTAGATGTGCGAGTGTTCACCCGTGAGCAAGGCGATGAGTTACCACCTGGAGCCAATATGGTTGTTAGGGTGTATGTAGCTCAAAAGCGGAAAATTCAAGTGGGCGACAAAATGGCAGGTCGTCACGGGAATAAGGGAATTATTTCTCGAATTTTACCTCTGGAAGATATGCCTTACTTACCAGATGGTAGAGCCGTTGACATTGTGCTGAACCCATTGGGCGTACCTAGCCGGATGAATGTGGGTCAAGTGTTTGAGTGTCTACTAGGATGGGCTGGCGAAAATCTGGGATTACGGTTTAAGCTGACTCCGTTTGATGAAATGTATGGAGAAGAGTCTTCCCGTAGCACCGTTCACGGGTTATTACAGGATTCTGTGAAGAAAACAGGCAAAGACTGGCTGTTTGACCCAGAAAATGCTGGCAAAACCGCAGTGTATGATGGTCGCACAGGCGAGCCGTTTGACCGACCGATAACGGTAGGTATGGGTTATATGCTGAAGCTGGTTCACTTGGTAGACGACAAGATTCATGCTCGTTCAACTGGCCCTTACTCGCTCGTGACACAGCAACCTTTGGGCGGTAAAGCACAGCAAGGTGGTCAGCGCTTCGGAGAAATGGAAGTGTGGGCGCTGGAAGCTTTTGGTGCGGCATATACATTGCAAGAACTGCTAACAGTCAAATCTGATGATATGCAGGGTCGTAATGAAGCACTCAATGCGATCGTTAAAGGTAAGGCTATTCCACGACCTGGAACACCTGAATCTTTTAAAGTGTTGATGCGAGAGTTACAGTCTTTAGGACTTGATATTGCAGTCCACAAGGTGGAAACCAAAGAGGACGGAACCAGTCGAGATGTCGAAGTCGATTTGATGGCAGATGTTTCTAACCGCAGGACACCCACCAGACCAACCTACGAATCTCTCAGCCGTGATGAACTGGAAGAAGATGAAGTTTAATTAGCGTTCAGCTTAGGCTCCGCCGCCGCGCGGAGCGCCTACAGCTATCAGCCAAGACACAGTAGATTAAGACTTATTTTCAAAAGCTGACGGCTGAATGCTAACTGCTGACAGCTATTGGTATTAAGTCGTTGACTTGAGTGTTTCCATACACTCATGTGTACACAAGGAAGTAAAGAATGAGACATCAACTTGAGCAGCGCTTTGATTATGTCAAGATTGGTATAGCTTCTCCAGATCGAATTACTCAATGGGGACAGAGGGCGCTACCCAATGGTCAAGTTGTTGGTGAAGTTACCAAGCCAGAAACGATCAATTATCGCACCCTCAAACCAGAGATGGATGGCTTATTTTGTGAGCGCATCTTTGGCCCTGCTAAAGATTGGGAGTGTCATTGTGGTAAGTACAAACGGGTGCGCCATAGAGGAATTGTTTGTGAACGCTGTGGTGTAGAAGTCACAGAATCCCGCGTGCGCCGTCACCGGATGGGATATATTAAGCTGGCTGCGCCTGTATCCCACGTCTGGTACTTAAAGGGCATTCCTAGCTATCTCAGCATTCTGATGGATATGCCTCTACGTGATGTAGAGCAGATAGTTTACTTTAATGCCTATGTTGTTCTAAATCCTGGTAATGCTGAAAATTTGACTTACAAACAGCTACTGACAGAAGATCAGTGGTTGGAAATTGAAGAACAGCTTTATAGCGAGGATACTCAACTTGTTGGTGTTGAGGTAGGCATTGGTGCTGAAGCACTGCAAAGACTCCTACAAGATGTCGATTTAGAAACAGAAGCAGAAAAGCTACGGGAAGAAATCAGCAACTCTAAGGGGCAAAAGCGTGCCAAGTTGATTAAACGCCTACGGGTGATTGACAACTTTATTGCTACTGGTAGTAAACCTGACTGGATGGTATTGACGGTAATTCCGGTGATTCCTCCAGATTTACGTCCAATGGTACAGCTAGATGGTGGACGTTTTGCCACAAGCGACTTGAATGATTTGTATCGGCGGGTAATTAATCGCAATAACAGACTGGCAAGATTACAGGAAATTCTTGCGCCAGAAATTATTGTCCGTAATGAAAAGCGGATGCTACAAGAAGCTGTGGATGCGCTGATCGATAATGGTCGTCGGGGTCGGACAGTTGTTGGTGCAAATAACCGACCTCTGAAGTCGCTGTCGGACATTATTGAAGGTAAACAAGGTCGCTTCCGCCAAAACCTTCTGGGTAAACGGGTTGATTATTCTGGACGAAGTGTAATTGTTGTTGGCCCTAAGCTGAAAATTCATCAGTGCGGTTTGCCACGAGAAATGGCAATTGAGTTATTTCAGCCGTTTGTGATTCACCGCTTAATTCGTCAAGGGTTGGTGAATAACATTAAAGCCGCAAAGAAATTGATTCAGCGTGGTGATCCTAGTGTGTGGGATGTATTAGAGGAAGTGATTGCTGGTCATCCAGTGTTACTTAACCGCGCTCCAACATTGCACCGACTAGGTATTCAAGCATTTGAGCCAATTTTAGTGGAAGGTCGAGCAATTCAATTGCATCCGTTAGTATGTCCAGCGTTTAACGCTGACTTTGATGGTGACCAAATGGCGGTTCACGTTCCTTTGTCTTTGGAATCCCAGGCAGAGGCAAGATTATTGATGTTGGCTTGTCATAACATTCTGTCACCAGCAACAGGTCGCCCGATTGTGGCTCCTAGTCAAGATATGGTGTTGGGGTGCTATTATCTGACGGCAGAAAATCCAGCGGCTCAAACAGGAGGCGATCGCTACTTCGCTAACTTAGATGACGTAATCTGCGCTTATAAACAAAATCAGCTAGATTTGCACGCCTACATCTGGGTGCGATATGACGGTAGCGTAGCTGCTGAGGAACCGGATAACGAACCTGTTTCTGTAGAAACTTTGTCAGATGGCACAGTGACAAAACATTATAAATTTCGCCGTGTCCGCGAGTTAGCTGACGGTACGTTGATTCGTCAGTACATCCGCACCACAGCAGGTCGGATTATCTACAACAAGACGGTTCAAGAATCACTAATTGGGTAAATATGTCATGGGTCATAGGTAATCAATGAACAATTATCAATGACCAATGACCAATTATCAATGACTAATAATTATCAGCTTTTAGGGTATTGACAAATGACAAAAGAAATGATTTTTAATAACCGAGTTGTTGATAAAGGTCAGCTAAAAAAACTTGTATCTTGGGCATTTAGCAGCTATGGCAGCGCTCGTACAGCCCACATGGCTGACCAACTCAAAGACTTGGGGTTTCGCTATGCGACTAAAGCTGGTGTTTCTATTAGTGTAGATGATTTGGTAGTGCCGCCAGTAAAACGAGCAATGTTGGAGGCGGCGGAAACAGAAATTCGCCTAACTGAGCAACGTTACTCACGGGGTGAAATCACCGAAGTAGAACGATTTCAAAAGGTAATTGATACTTGGAACATTACTTCTGAATCCCTAAAAGATGAAGTGGTGCGGAATTTTAAAACTACCGACCCGCTTAACTCCGTCTACATGATGGCATTTTCTGGCGCACGGGGTAATTTGTCTCAGGTGCGACAACTGGTAGGGATGCGTGGCTTGATGGCAGACCCACAGGGGGAAATTATTGACTTGCCCATCAAAACTAACTTCCGAGAAGGTTTAACTGTAACTGAATATATTATTTCTTCTTACGGCGCTCGTAAAGGGTTGGTAGATACCGCGCTACGGACGGCGGACTCAGGCTATCTAACTAGGCGTTTAGTAGACGTTTCCCAAGATGTAATTGTCCGTGAAACGGATTGTGGGACAACGCGGGGTATTTACGTCAAGCCGATGGTTGATAACGATCGCGTGTTAATTCCATTATCCGATCGTTTGCTGGGTCGAGTAGTTGCAGAAGATGTTGTTCACCCTAAAACAGGGGAAATAATTGCCCAACGCAATCAAGAGATTTCTGATCCCTTAGCTGAAGAGATTGGACGGGCTGGAGTAGAGCAAGTGTTTGCGCGATCGCCTCTGACTTGTGAAGCAGCACGGTCTGTGTGCCAACTGTGCTACGGTTGGAGCCTTGCTCACGGACATTTTGTAGATATGGGTGAAGCAGTAGGTATTATTGCTGCCCAATCTATCGGTGAACCAGGTACTCAGCTAACCATGCGTACCTTCCACACTGGCGGTGTGTTTACAGGGGAAGTAGCACGTCAAGTCAGCGCACCATTTGAGGGGATAGTACGCTTGAGTGGTGTGCGTAGCCGCCCTGTGAGAACCCGTCACGGGGAAGACCGCGAACAAGTAGAATTCGCAGCAGAACTGATCTTAGAACCGCTTGTTAAAGGTAACAAGCGGCAGACTGTCTCACTGACTGCGGGTTCACTGTTACTGGTAAAAGAAGGTGAGAAAGTAGAAGCAGGGGCGTTGCTTGCAGAAGTAGCAATGGCTAAAGCTCGTCGCTCTACTGAAAAAGCGGTAAAAGATGTTGCTACCGGACTAGCTGGTGAAGTTGTATTTGCTGACTTAGTACCCGAAGAAAAAACCGACCGCCAAGGGAACACCACCCGCATTGCCCAAAGAGGAGGTTTAATTTGGGTACTGTCCGGGGAAGTTTATAACTTACCTACAGCAGCAGAACCAGTCGTCAAAAATGGCGACAAAGTGGAAATTGGTAGTGTACTGGCAGAAACTAAACTTATTACTGCTAATGGTGGTGTTGTCCGCATCCGAGGTGAGCGAGAAATTGACATCATCACAGCATCAGTTTTGCTAGATCAAGCACAAGTAAAAAGTGAAAGCAATGGTGGTCGGGAACACTATGTAATTTACACAACCGATAATCAACGCTTTTCCTTACTAGCTGCACCAGGTACAAAAGTCCAAAATCATGCAGTGGTGGCTGAGTTAGTTGATAATCGCTATCGCACCCACACAGGCGGCATTCTTAAATATGCTGGTGTAGAAGTAGCCAAGCGAGGTAAAGCCAAGCAAGGTTATGAAGTCGTTAAAGGTGGCACGCTGCTGTGGATACCCGAAGAGTGTCATGAAGTCAATAAAGACATTTCTTTGCTGAATGTTGAGGACGGTCAATACGTCGAAGCTGGCACTGAAGTAGTTAAGGATATCTTCTGTCAAACTGGCGGGATTGTCGAAGTTGTGCAGAAAAATGACATTCTGCGCGAGATGGTAATTAAGCCTGGTGAATTACATTTACTTGATGATCCAGAAGCCGGACAAAAAATGGATGGCAGCTTGGTTTATCCAGGGCAAGAAATTCTTCCTGGTTTGCCAACAGTTACAGAATTGCGGTATCTAGAGTATGTAGAAACTCCAGAAGGTGCAGCTTTATTAGTGCGCCCTGTGGTGGAATATCAAGTTCCTGATGAGCCAAGCGTACCTTCTCAGGCATCAATTAATGAAGTTGGACGTGGCAACATTGAACTGCGAGCTTTGCAGCGCTTACCTTTTAAAGATGGAGAACGGGTTAAATCTGTAGAAGGTGTTGAGTTGCTCCGTACCCAACTGGTGTTGGAAATGGATATCGAGGCACTTTCTGCCCAAATAGCTGCTGATATTGAACTGGTTCCCGATCCTGATGGCGACGAAGGCGACTGGAAGTTGCAGTTAGTAATTCTGGAATCATTAGTCATTCGTCGTGACACTGCTGCTGATCCCCTTGGTGGTAGTACCGAGACCAGAATACTGGTAAAAGAGGGAGATGCGATCGCACCAGGTGCAGTTGTCGCACGTACAGAAATCCAGTGTAAAGAAGCGGGTGAAGTACGCGGTATTCGGGAAGGAGTAGAAGCAATTCGCCGGATCTTGATTATGCGCGAGAGCGATCGCATTACGATTCCAGCCCCCAACTCAAAGGTTAAAGTTGGCACTCTGCTTGTTGCTGGTATGCCACTAGCAGAAGGTGTACCGACACCGGAATCTGGTCAAGTTGTTGCCCGTAATGAAGATTCAGTGACACTCAGGATAGCTCGTCCTTATCGTGTATCTAATGGTGCAATTCTGCACATTGAGGATGGCGACTTGGTACAACGCGGTGACAACCTAGTGTTGCTAGTCTTTGAACGCGCCAAAACTGGAGATATTATCCAAGGTTTGCCTAGAATTGAAGAACTCTTAGAAGCTCGCAAACCCAAAGAAGCTTGTATTATGGCGCGGCGTGCTGGTGTTGCTTCTGTAGTTTACAGTGACGATGAAGCAACAGAAGTCAAAGTCATTGAGCCTACAGGCTTAATTCAAGACTACCCATTAGGGCCAGGGCAGAACGTGATCGTTTCCGACGGTCAAGAAGTCATGGCTGGTGAGCCACTCACAGATGGTTTATCCAACCCTCACGAAATCTTGGAACTTTTCTTTGAGCTACACCGTGAAGAGCAGGGTGTTTATGAAGGTGCGTTACTTGCACTCCAACAAGCGCAAGCGTTCCTAGTGAACGAGGTACAGTCGGTATATCAATCACAAGGTATTGAGATTTCCGATAAGCACATTGAAGTCATTGTGCGTCAAATGACCTCTAAAGTTCGCATAGATGATGGTGGCGATACTACCATGCTGCCTGGGGAACTCGTAGAACTGCGTCAGGTTGAGCAAGTCAATGAAGCGATGGCAATTACTGGAGGTGCTCCAGCAGAATACACACCAGTACTACTGGGGATTACTAAGGCATCGCTGAATACAGATAGCTTTATCTCTGCTGCTAGTTTCCAAGAAACTACTCGTGTCTTGACTGAAGCAGCAATTGAAGGTAAATCTGATTGGTTACGCGGATTGAAGGAAAACGTGATCATCGGTCGGTTGATTCCAGCCGGAACAGGATTTAATGCCTATGAAGACCCTGCGATGATGAGTAGTTCTACGGATGCCGATACTAGCAATGTTGGCGGCTTCTATGCTTATGGAGACGGCGCTGGTATTGCAATAGATGATCCTCTAGATGTTGTTCTAGATGACCGGACAGCGCGTACCTATAGTTTGGATGAACAGCCTGGTTTTGGGATTGTTGGTCGTCCTAGCGCCGATGTGGCTGGCGGTGATAGCTTAACACCTCCCGCCTTTGGTGCAGGCTTCTCATCTGACATAGATGATGAATTAGATGATGAGATAGAAGACTTCGACGAAGATGATTTTGAGGACGACGATGAAGAGGAAGATGAAGAATAATTAGCTTTCAGCCGTCAGCTATCAGCGTTCAGGAAAAACAACTAAAATTCAAAATTATTTTGTTGTTTATTAACTCAACGCTGATAACTAAAAGCTGATTTAAGCAGCGTTTTGTAGTTCTCCGGTGCGGATAGCCAGCGATGATGTCTGGTTGCCGCGCCGGACTTTTATTTGAAGTAAAGAACCCATGGGATTATTTTCAACTACGTCCTGCAATTGTTCAGCCGTTGTAACAGGTTCCTCGTTAATCTGCAAAACCACATCTCCACGACGTAAGCCAGCTTGTGCTGCTGGTGTATTGGGCAAAACTCTTACTACTAAAACCCCGTTGATTTCTGGCACTTGCAAGGGAGAATTAGGATCGCTATTATTCTCAGCAGCTAGTTGGGGAGTTAGGGTAGTCATCTGAATACCAAGATAAGGATGTTGTACTTTAATCCCTTGTGCTAGTTGAGTAGAAATTTCTTTGGCTTTGTTAATCGGAATGGCAAAACCAATCCCCATTGCATCGGGACGGATGGCGGTGTTGATGCCAATTACCTCTCCTTTACTATTTAATAATGGGCCTCCAGAGTTACCTGGATTAATGGCTGCGTCTGTTTGAATGAACTCTAGCCGTTTACCAGGAATGCCCACCGCCGCGCTGGAACGTTTTAGGGTACTGACAATACCTAGCGTGACAGTATTATCTAAGCCGAAAGGGTTGCCAACCGCGATCGCCCAATCTCCTACTTGCACTACGTTAGAATCTCCCAGGGGTGTTACTGGTAAGTCATTCCCTCCCTGAACTTTTACTACAGCTAAATCTGTAACTTCATCCACGCCTTGTACCTTTCCTTCCAAGGTACGCCCATCCTTAAGGGTGACAGTTACTTTATCTGCTTGATCGACTACATGAGCATTGGTGAGAATAATTCCACTACGGTCAATAATGAAGCCAGAACCCTGACCACGCAAGCGTTCTTGCTGAGGCATTTGGGGAATAAATTGATCTCCAAAAAAGTGCCGTAATCTTGGATCATCAAAAAATGGATCAACACGGCGGGTAATTGTGCGTTCAGTATCAATTCGTACTACTGCGGAACCCACCCGATTGACAGCAGCAGCCACAAAGCTATCCCCACTAGCGTTATTAGGAATCTGTAGCGCTAATTTTGCTGCTGGTAATTGGCTATATAAAGCTGCTTGTGCAGGTAAGTTGCCAAAAATACCCAAAGTTAATGCTGATGCAATTAGGGTGGTAAGTAAATAGGTAATAATTTTGCCTGATAACACAGAAAAATTGGGAAGTTTCATAGAATCCATCTTTACTTAGGGCAAAGCTGCTGAAACATCGGCAAACTTACTTAATACTTAAAAAGTATGCCTAAAGCTATTTTTACAATTTATTAGCATTAGCTTAATAAAAGTACGGTATGCCGTACCTCTACTTCTAGAAGCAACAGCTTATAGCAATTCTGAAAAAGATCTCTACAAATATTTGATGTAGAGACTTACCGTAGTAAGTCTCTACACATTGGCAAATTCAGATTTGCCGTTAAGCTAGGATCTGGATTACAACTGCTGCCTGATTAACTCTGCATGATCGGATCAAACCCACTAACTGACGAAACGCGACCTGCAAAACCTCATGTGCATGGCGATGGAGAACATATTCATCCTCATGTTCACAGTGAAGAGTCGCGGCGACGAATTGTCAACCGCCTATCTCGGATTGAAGGACATATCCGAGGAATTAAAAATATGGTGCAGGAAAGCCGCCCCTGTCCAGATGTGCTAGTGCAAGTTGCTGCGGTAAGGGGTGCTTTAGATAGAGTTGCGCGGATAATTTTGGATGAACACTTAACTGAGTGTATTGGTCGTGCTGCGAAAGAAGGCAATATTGAAGTCGAAATTGAAGAGTTAAAGGCTGCTTTAGATCGCTTTTTGCCTTAAGTCTTAATTTATGGGCGATCGCAGATCTTTAGTAACTTAGATAAAATTTATCCTGATACTCAACGAACCTAGCAGTAGAAGTAAGTGGTAGATGCACCCTAAACATTAACATCCCCAGCTACTCTATGCTGGGGTTTTTTGTACTGTACATTCGCAAATTAAATGTCGCATTTCGCAAATTAGCGTCGTTTGTTTGCAAATTATTGTTGTTTATACAGGTGCAGAACACAAATTATTTATAAAACAAGGCTTTTATTCACTCCCTAAACCTTGAATCTGTCGTTAGTATGGGTAATTTTTGTATTTTGGTGGAATTTGTCCTGATCATATTACATTCTTAAGAATAAAGAATATGTAGATGCACCCTGATAATTAAGACCCCTAGCCTTTAATGGCTGGGGTTTTTATTTTAAAGAATAATCTTGGCAAAGTATATAAGTACCTACCTGCGCTGACTTTACTCTTTCCCTAAAAGTTCTTTAGAGGTTTTAGGAGATTCTTACTGTCTTTCAATCAAAAAAATATTTTTAAAATTAGCTTTTATCTAAGTGTATTTCCTTAAAATAGTAACCCACATAAACACACTATTTGCTAAGTAATTTTACTAATATTAAATAGTTAAACACAATATATCTGATCAAAAGTTCATTAGAAAAACGGTTGGATAAATAGAAAAAATAGCTGATCAATAGAGATATAGATTTAGCTTAAAAAGTTGCTACCATGAAATATTCCCTCCTATATCGGTGCTTAACACCTGTTAATAAAACTCAACAGGAAGGTTTCACAATTTTAGACATCATGGCTCATGTTTTAATGGTGGGAATTTTTATGATAAGTGTTAATACTTTATTTACGCCATCAACTACAGGGAATAGTGGTGAATCTAATAGCCGTGCTGCACTGGTACTTTATTTAAGATAGTAGAGATGCGTTGGCGAGTTCATACCGCCAGGCTTTAGGCTGCCGAAGGCATCGCACTTTTAGCGGTAGGTTTATGCGAAAGTAGTAACTTGGAATATTTTAAAATTTATCCTGATAGTTAGTCTGACTAGCAGTAAAAGGAAGAGGTAGATGCACCCTGATAAATATTTAATCACCCCAGCCTTCAAAAGCTGGGGCTTTTTATTTAAAGTTGATTTTGAGGATAAATTATAAACATTTGCTATCAACTCGCTTGGCGTAGTTCCTCTCGTAACATTTTTTTGTATATTGTAGGTAACTTGCTACTCATAGAATTATCTTCAATTCCATATCCCAAACTTGTCCAAGTACCGGATAGCCGTTTTAATACTTGGTTAATTTTTCCTTGTCGCAGTAGTTCTGAAATATCAACTCCCCAAGCTTGAGGATCGCTTAACCAAGCGTAAACAACTGCATCCTGATATTCTGGTTCAAAACTGTAAGATTTCCAAAACATAAAACCTGACGGTTTAGGATGATACCGTTTGGCTTTTTCATCCCAAGTTGTATTGATCATTTGATAACGTCCAGCAGCAGTTGAACAGTTACCAATATTAGGGCCAACTAAAATCGGCACACAGCGGCTAGGATGATTAGTTAAATCGGAAACATGATCGCCACCATAGATGATGGAATAGGGACGGCGATCGTTTGCTTCACTTGCAGATATAGTTCGCATTAAAGCGCGAATATATGGATCGCCATCTTCCATCACAAGTGGCTGTGTTCCGTAAGCGTTTGTAGGTGAATTTACGGACGGCGTTTCTCGATTACCTGAAGAAAAATGGAACAGGAAGAATAAAAGAGCGATCGCACTTATACTTCCGGCAATTTGGCTTTTCCAAACTGATTTCCTCACAACTTCTTGCTGTAACTTCGATTTTGGATCATCTTTCAGGGATGAGAAACGCCTACTCACATGAATAGCCTTATATTGCGAAATAAATTAAGATGCGCGATGCCTTCGGCACGCTACGCGAACGCACTAATTAAACAACCCCAGCAAATAGCTGATCCCAACTTTTTTCTGGTGTCTCTTTAGCAACAACCTCGACAATTTTGTTCCTAGATTCAGGTTGCCTCAAAGCTTCCACACAAACCTGGGCAACTTTTTGACGCGGAATGCTACCGTCAAACAGGGTATCTGCTGACGACATTACGACAGAATTAGAGTTATCCTCGTTTTTCAATCCACCAGGACGCACAATAGTATAGGTGAGACCGCTTTTTTGGATATACTCTTCTGCTCGCTTTTTCCACACTAAAATTAACCAGAACAAATTGAGTGGATGGAAGAGTTTAGAAGTACACAGGGAAGATACAAACACAAAATGCTCTATTCCGGTTGCCTTGGCAGCATCTACTAAATTCTTTGTGCCTTCATAGTCCACCTTATAAGGGTTAGTGGGATCAAAGCTAGGTTTTGCTCCGGTAGCGCACAAAAGTACTGTACTATCTGCGATCGCACTTTTAAGACTTTCCACTGAAAACAAATCACCTGTAACTAATTCTGCTTCGGGTGGTAGTATTTCTCTAGCTGTTTCTAAGTTCCGAACAAAGGCGCGAACAGGAATTTGACGTTTAACTAATTCTTGGACAATTCTACGTCCGGTTTCGCCTGTTGCTCCTGCGACAAATGCTTTCATAATTCTCCGTAATTTTCACATGGTAGAGCCTTGGATGTGCAAGTTATGCTAATTGAACAGGGAATAGTTGCCAAAGCAATTAGCGTAAGCGCCGTTGTCGTCAGTTTTTTTGATGTTGTGCTACTTTTTGTAAGGGATTTCTCCCTTGTATATAGCTAATAACTGACAGCTAGTAAACTCTTCCCCCAATTGTATGAACTTTGGATAAAAGTCCTCGTCTTTAGCCCAAAGATCTAAAATTAAAGCGTCAAATTCAATTTCTACTGACAACATCAGGAAACGGCAAAAACACAGGAGAACAGGGATGCAGTCGCAATTCGTGGAAAATCAACCCTTTGAGGTTCCTGAAGATATTTTTGATTCCGGTGCAAATTTCATCGAACCAGATGCAGAAGTAGGAGAAGTAGCTAGTAGTATCGAACCAATGCGTTTCTCTAGCCAGTTTGTAGACTGCATGGAGATGTATGCTGATGCGGTAACAGTTGCTAAATATCTGGATGCTCACCAAGGTTGGTTTTGCCGTTGCGCCCATCCGATGACAGCAGAACCTTTGGGAGACAATGGTTATGCTTTAACAATTGGACGTTTTGGTTCCTTTGGTTATCAAGTAGAACCAAAAATAGGTTTACATTTGTTGCCGCAAGAGCAGGGAGTTTACCCGATCCGCACTATACCTGTGCCGGGATATGTAGCTCCTGGCTATGAAGTTGACTTTAATGCTGCTATGCACTTGGTAGAAGTACCAAACGATCGCTTTAATAAAAAAGCAAACCTACCTGCTGTAATCACACGAGTTGAGTGGGAGCTAGATTTATCGGTTTATATTCAATTTCCTAAATTTATTTACAAGTTACCAAAATCTGTTCTTCAAACAACAGGCGATCGCGTCCTACGAGAAATTGTACGGCAAGTTTCTCGCCGCTTAACTCCTAAAGTGCAAGAAGACTTTCACGCCAGCTTGGGTATTCCATTTTCTCCAAAATCAAAGAAAAATCGCTCTTAACACAGGTTTGAGCAATTTAGGGAAGCGCACTAAGAGCAAGGTAGAGACGCGAACGCGTCTCTACCTTTAATTTCTGGATATTTCTATTAAATTTATAGCAACAGCCTTGGCGCTTAAGGAATTTTTTATGAGTAAAACCTTTAGTAGCAAAGCATTTAAGAAAAGCTAATTGCTAAAAGCTAACTGCTAATTGCTATCTTTGACACACCCTGGACTTTTTTAACAAAGGTTATCGTTTACTAATAATCCTTTGGATAATTTCTAGACCGCTAACAGCCTGCCAGCTAAATAATCCTAGTAGGACAACATTCAAAAATATATGGCTGTAACGCGCCCAATCTTTCCCTTTTTGCATATAGGGAGACAGTGAAGCTGAAACAGCAATTAGTCCTGTCATGCCTAAACCTGCTAAAAGGTGGGGGCCAAAAAACAGCTTGCTGTTGTTGTAATAGGTAACACCCATACCAACTAGCGTACCGACAACCATCAAGGCTAACAAGATTGAGCCAATTTGGTAGTGACGGGTATTAAATTTGCCCTGGATTAACTCTTTTTTTACTTCCCCTGCTGAATTTCTGGTACGTCGAACTTGAACACCTAAATATAAGGCATAGATAGAAGTACCTAAGACAATCCACATCCAAATTGGATGAATGAAATTCAGCCAAAATCCAATTTCTTTTTGGGTTTCTAAGCTCATAGGATGCAGATCATTTTTTAAGGAACTTTATAAAACTTATCATAAATGATACAACTTTGCTGATTGGCGCTATAGTCGGCGTAGCTAATTGTTAATTGTTATGGCATTTACTAAAGATCAGTTTTTGATACAGTCTGCTCGCGGTGGTGATATTAAGAGGGTAATAAAAATAATATCTAATGGCGCAAATGTCAATGCTATAGATCGAGATGGCACAACAGCGTTAATGTTTGCTGCTCAAAAAGGCTATACAGAGATTGTGCGATCGCTCATTAATGCTGGTGCTAATGTTAATCAAGCTAGAAAATTTGGTATTACTGCTTTAATGTTAGCTGCTGCTAGTAACCAAGCTGATGTAGTAAAAATTTTAGTAGCTCATGGTGCTGATATAAATGCCAAAAATGATGATGGCAGTACAGCATTAATGGCAGCGTCTTTTAAAGGCAATGTTGATATTGTGCAAATGTTGCTAACTACTGGTGCAGATATCAGTATCAAAGATCAAGACAATGATACTGCCTTAAAATTAGCACTTAAAAGTGGTAATACAGCCGTTGTACAAGTATTATTAAGTGCAGGTGCAAACTTAAAAGATGTTAACACTGACGCTCTTACAATAGCTACAATTCAAGGGCAAACTGATTTAGTGCAGCTATTGTTACAACATGGGGCAAAAGCGAATACTAAAAATCAAGATAGCGAAACAGCTTTAACTCTAGCTGCGGATCAAGGATATATAAAAATTGTACAAATATTACTAGAAGCTGGGGCTGATCCTAATATCCGCAACTTGGATGGAGTAACAGCTTTAATGGCAGCCGCAGCAGGCGGTTATACAGATATTGTAATAGCTTTACTTGAGTATGGTGCTGATATTAATGCCAAAGATCAAGATGATGAAACTGCTCTTAATTTAGCTGTTGTTGAAGGTCATGTTGATACTGTAGAAATTTTACTCAACCGAGGCGCTAACTTTCAAGCTAGAAATAAATTAGGTGATACACCTTTGATGGTAGCCGCATTACATGGTCACACAGAAATTGTGGCAGCTTTGTTGCAAAAAAAAGCAGATTTTAATATTAAAAATTTTGGTGAGACAGCTTTAACTTTAGCTGCACTACACGGTCATATTGAAGCCGTCGAAGTTTTGCTACAAGCTGGTGCTGATGCTAATACTAAATTTGATGATGGCAAAACCTTGTTGATGAAAGCTTGCGATAGTAATAATATTGTTCTGATTCAATCATTACTAACTTACGGCGCTACTCCTAATATTCAAGATCAAGCTGGTGCAACTGCATTAATGTGGGCAGCGCATCGTGGTTATATAGATGCTGTCAAAATATTGTTAGAAGCTGGCGCGGATGTGAATCTTAGAAATCAAGGCGGGTATACAGCTTTAATGTTGGCAGAATTTAATGGTTATCCTGAAGTTGTAAAAGTGCTAAAAGCTAATGGCGCTGAGGAGTAATAAAATTTAGAACAACGCTTAAATATTGGCATTTCATCTGCGTAATCTGCGTTTATCTGCTCACATCTGCGCTCAAAAAAATATGTATATCAGCTTAACTTACAATCGCTTTGTAACAATACGGTTAGTATTAGCATCATAATAAACTCGCATATTACTAACAGATAAAACAGCATTCATCCCTGTGCCTCTAACTGTTCCTACAGGTGGCACTCCTTTACCTGTAACCATTGCCACCCAAATATTAGCATTAGGACTTGAAGTAGTTACTTTTAAAGGATCTCCAGCTATTACAGAGGCATTGGTAGGATTAAGTATCCATCCTTTAACATAGTTATTGTTTTTTCCAGTAAGGGTAAATGTAGGCAAAACACCTTCTTTACCAGTAGTAACGCTGACCCCACCGTTACTCAAATCATCTCCTAAATTAAGCTGCCAAGTATAGGTATGAGTAGTATCATCCTGAAGGCGGTCAAGAGTTGACAAAAGTGCTGTCCCATTTTGCTTGGAAAAGTCAACTAATAAATGCCGCTTGGCACTATTTAAACCTAATGAAGAATATTTAAGACCACCATCAACAATTACATATCCACCGTTAGATGTGGCACTAAAAAATTCTGGTTTTCCAGTTTGACTATTGCTAATTTGTGCTTTGCCATCAACTAATAAAGCACTAACTACATTAGGATTAGTTAATTGTTTCCCAGGGCCACCAATAAACTGAGTATTACCTGCAATCATACCTAAAGAAAATGCTTCTGACTGATCCCAAGCATGACCATGACGTTGAGCATCAGCCATAATTGAAATTAAAATATCGTCTCCATTTTGCCAATGGTTACGGAAAAAGTAAGCTCCTTTATTGTCATCACTAACTGCTTGCTTAAAAATACTTGTTGGGTTAATTGATGCGACGTTTTCCGGGTAATAAATTAGCGCCCAAACTGTTCCCCCATGTTGAGCATCAAATTTTTGATCTATGGTTCCTGGTGCATCAACTCCCATTTGGCGATCGTAAAAATAACGGTAGTAAGGTAGTTGATCTTGAGGTACTGCACCCAGTAATAAACTTACCCAACCTTCATCGTAAATTGTGACACCAGATACACCTGACTGTAGATACTCCCGTTGTCCCTCGTCGTGCATAGTAAATGCACCTGCATACATTACTTGTTTCCAAAAAGCTTTGGTATTAAAAGTTGCATCTAAGCTTGTATCCCCAACGCTGCGAAGTGCATAAATTGCTGGTATTAAGAAGCTACCAGCATAACCTGCATAGCCAATTCCTTCTTGAGTTACGCCTAAATTGCCGTAGGCGTTTTGAAGATGAAGGTTAAGCCAATTTTTAAGCTGAGAGTAACGACTAGCGCGTGCTTGTTCTTCACGTACTGCTAGGATCATAATTAATTCAGATCCTCGGCAGACAGCTACCCAGTTGGAACTGTAGCTAGGCGCAGTCAGGTTAGCATGATAGTAGCTTGGCCAAGCATTGAGAGCGAGATCTATTTTATTTTTAATATAATTTCGTTGTAAGTCTGTCCAACCTTTATATGCCCAATCATAAGCGATCGCAAAATTTTCTCCAATCAATGCCCGTCTCAAACCATCTGAACCAGATTCGGGAATAGGTTCACTCGGCTCTGAGTTATTATGAATATCATAAAGAGCTTGATAAGCTATTTGAGCATATTTAGGATCGTCTGTTAGCAAGTACATCAATGATGCTTCTCTTGCTAAATGAGAACGACCAGTATTTCTTTGACTCCATTTATAAGCTTGCCAGTTATTCTGATCCACCCGTGCTTTCATTGCTAAAAAGGCTTGCTGATGGTGCGATCCAGAAACCAGAATTGCTGACTTAATCTGATTAATTCGCGTAATATTAAGAAATAAGCGAGGCGGGACTTCAGAAACGTTAGCCGCTAGTTCTAACGGTGTACTTTTAATAAGCTGAGTAATAGTATTGCCTTTATTTTGCTGAATAGCAAATAAATTTTTGTCTTCTTGTTTTACAGCCTCTCTTGAAATAGTGTTAATTGTAGTTTTGTTGCCACTAGGTAAAGAGCTAATTTTAACAGTTTGGTTGGCTGTAGCGGGGAATCCTATCAAAGAACTTAATACAGCTAATCCTAAGATTTTTTTCATGATGAATCCCTGTAAATTGCAGTAATATTTCTAAAGCTTGATTAATTATTGTTGACAAGTTGGGAAGGCTTATTTTAGATAATTAACCACAGATGCACACAAATAAACACAGATGTACGCGCAGATAGTCTGTGGCTACACAGATAGAGTAAAAGATTTTTGGAAAAAGTCTCTTAATTATTTACAATTTTTACCAAATGTCCCCTAAAAACAAAGTTTCTAAAGCAGTAATTCCAGCAGCAGGTTTTGGCACTCGGTTGTTTCCAGCTACTAAAGTTGTCAAAAAAGAACTCTTCCCGATTATTGATCGAGATGGTCGTGCTAAACCTGTAATTATATCTATTGTAGAAGAAGCGATTAGTGCAGGAATAGAGGAAATTGGGATTGTTGTACAAGAGTGCGATCGCGCTTTATTTGAAGACTTATTTAAATCTCCACCACCACAACTATTTAGCAAATTATCTCCACAAAATCAAGAATATAGCCAATATTTACAAGAATTAGGCAGTAAAATTACTATCTTAACTCAAGATATTCAAGAAGGTTCTGGTCATGCTGTTTTTTGCGCTAAAGATTGGGTAAACAACCAGCCATTTATGCTACTGCTAGGCGATCATGTTTACTTAACTGATGCTGATGATTCTTGTGCTATGCAACTTATAAAAGTTTACGAGCAAGCAAATCAAAGTGTTATTTCCTTAGATATATTGCCTGGAGAAATTATTCATAAAGCTGGCTGTATTACCGGAAATTGGATAGAATTAAATTCTCTCTTGTCTATTACGAAAATATTTGAAAAGCCAGATTTGGAATATGCACGTAAACATTTACGGGTAGCAGGAATGGCTGAGGATCAATTCCTCTGTGTTTTTGGAATCTATATACTAACTCCTAAAATATTTGAATATTTAGAAGAGCATATTACTAATAATATTCGTGAGCGTGGTGAGTTTCAATTAACATCTTGTCTTGATAGATTACGACAATATGAAGGTATTACTGGATATCTTGTTAATGGACAAACTTTTGATATCGGGTTACCAGACGCTTATCGTCAAACAATGATTGATTTTAGATAGTATAGCAGTCAGCAGTCAGCTATCAGCTTTTTTCAATCGTAAGTACAGAGATAGTTAAGTAAGTTTATCAAAATTTACTATCAACAAGCAGGGGGGGATAGAAATTAGCCTGAATATTAATTAGTAGAATTTTGCGATCGCAGTGCGATTATCATTGAACCAGCAACCACAAACAAAGCTCCTAAAATCCCTAATCCTGTAATGTGTTCTGGTTTAATTAAATTAGGGGCAATTTTAGCTACTAGGGGCATGGATATTAAAGTAACGATGGGCGCTAAAGTTACTATTGCACTAACTTTTGATGCTTCTAAATGATCTAATGATTCAGCAAAAGCACCATAACCAGTTACAGTATTTAACCCACAAAATAACAGCATTGCAAACTGTAAATCAGTAAGCGTTAAAATTGGCTGAGGTTTCGCTAAGGGAGTTAATAATAATCCACAGCCTCCATAAACTATCAGTAGAATATTAGAAGAAGGTAAGGTATGCAGCAGTTGCTTGAGAGCTAAACTATATATTGCCCAAAATATAGCTGATAAAATTAGGAGACTGCTGCCTACTAAATAATTAGTTGGCTCATTGATTAAAGCTATTACTTGCTCGTGAAAAAAGAGAGTTAAGCCAAGAGTTAATAAACCTAATCCTATCCATTGAGATAAAGTATAACGTTCCTTAAAAATAAATAATGCTCCTAAACCCATTAAAACCGGAGCTAGTTGAATTAAAACTTCTGCGTTTGATGGTGATGTTTGTGCTAAACCTTGGAGAAATAAGACGTAATGGAATAAAAAGAAAATAATGGCGATCGCGATTAATTTTATTGGCGCGGCGCGGATTTTTTCTACTGTAGGTAATTCTTGACGTATAGCTAAAAAAACTGTAAGCAACACAAATGATACTACAAAGCGAAACCAAGTAACAGTGTAAACATCAAGTGCTTGAACTGCCACTGCTAAGGCAATTGGTACAGTCCCCCAGAGAAGGACAGTAAATATTGATAACGCTAATCCTACGCGCCACCTACCTGAAGTCTGATGTAATGGCATTTTGTGATGGTAAATTTGTTAATAACCGCATTTCGGCGGCAATTTGCTATTAACTACTTTACTTAGCATCTGCCCCAGAATTTTACAATGGTATAGTAACTATAAACGTTGTACCTACTCCCAGATCGCTCTCCACTGTAATCTTTCCTCCATGTAAATCAACGCAATTTTTAACAATTGCTAATCCTAATCCTGTCCCTGAAATTTTGCCGACATTTTTCGCTCTATAGAAATTATTAAATAGCTGTGTTTGATCTTCTGGGGCGATACCGATACCTGAGTCTTGAATACGGAAGATAACTTCTTGTTGTGTATAAGTTAATTCAAAATTAATCCTTCCGCCAGAGGGTGAATATTTAGTGGCATTTGAGAGCAAATTAGTCAAGATATGCTCTAGCAGATTTTGATCCATACAAATATTTTCGCGATCGCCATAACTAATAAAATTGATATTATATTTATTACCTGCATTAATCTGCATCTCTGCTACTAGGGATTGGCAAAATCCTTTGAGATCCAAAGGTACTGGGTTAAATTTTAATTTTCCTGCTTCGACTTTACCAATTGTTAAAATTTCGTTGGTTAAATGAAGTAACTTCTTGACAGAAGTTTGAACTTGACGAAGATGCCCTTGTTTTTTTTCATAACTGAACTTTTCCCCATAAATTTCCAGTAATTCTGCGGAAATTGAAATTGAAGATAGCGGATTACGGAATTCGTGAGATATCATCGAAACAAACTGCGATTTTAGTTCGTTTAGTTCCTTTTCTCGTTGCAAACTCTTGACAACTTCGTTACGGAGAGCAATTTCAGCTTCTACAGCTTTCTTGGCTGCAAGTCGAAGCTCTAACTCATCCATAACAATAGCTGCAAGCTCTTTTAGAGTTGTTTTTTCTGCTTCTGTAATACAACGAGGTTCGTAATCAATTACACATATAGTTCCTAATCTAAACCCATCACTTGTAATTAACGGAGCAGCCGCATAAAATTGCAGTCCAAACTCTCCAGCTACTAAGGGATTAGCCAAGGTTCGAGGGTCTACTCTAGCATCCTTTATAATATAAACTTCGTCTTGCAAAATAGCACTAGCACACAATCCTGGCTCCAACCCAATTTCTTTTACTTCTAAGCCTAAGTGAGACTTAAACCAAATTCGGTCATGGTCAACAATACTAACAATTGAAATTGGTACATTGAAGAACCTAGCAGCTAGATTTGTAATTCGGTCAAAAGCACCATCTGGTGGGGTGTCGAGAATGTCATAACGACCTACAGCAGCTAACCGTTCTGTTTCAATAGTAGGAAGGACACAAGTAGGGGAAATCATATCTTAATTAGCTTTATTGCCATTAGTTGAATTTTGAAAGTTTTTTTTATATAAATCTTCCTTCTTAGGAGATAGCGTAAGGATTTTAGTATTGATAAAATAGCCTTTACTACTTATTTAAATATACAAAATTTTTAAGATTGAGCAGTTATAAAAGTAAAATCGCGAGCTTAAATATTAATTTAGCAGTATACTTCCTACTGTTACAACCGTAATCACCAATATTTAGTAATTTAAATAAAGATTTAATTCAGTAAATATACGGTTGAAAATAGTGTAATTTTTAGTAATTTAGTTTTTTTGCCCCAGTGCGATCGCCATTGATCCCGCTACTACCAATCCCCCACCCAACACTCCTAAGATAGAAATCTGTTCTGGTTCCATTAAGTTTGGTGCGACCAACGATAAAACCCACGTTCCTATTAAAGTAATAATAGGAGATAAAGGCAATACAGCACCGACTTTTGATGCTTCTAAGTGATTTAATGCTTCAGAAAAAGCACCATAAGCAATTAACGTATCAAATACACAAAAAATTAGTAGCAAAAAATAGAAAGGACTAAGTTCTAAAATAGATTGAGGATTGGCAAAAAAACTGAATATGACAGCACAAACGCCATATATCATCATCAAAATACTACTAGATGATAATTTTTCTAATAGCTGCTTTTGAGCTAAAGCATAAACTGCCCATGCTCCTGCTGACACTACCACTAAACTGCTTCCAATTATATATTGACTCGATGCTATAGCTATATTTTGTAATTTGTCGTGAAAGAATAAACTAAATCCTAATGTTAGTAATCCTAACCCCAACCATTGGCGAAGATTGTAACGTTCTTTAAAAATAACTAATGCTCCCAAACCCATTAAAACAGGAGCTAACTGAATAAACATCTCTCCGTTAGCTGGAGAAGTTAGTGCTAAACCTTTGAGAAAACATACATAATTAACTGATAAAAATATAATCGCGATCGCTAAAAGTTTCCAATGGTTTGCTTGCAGTGTTTTTATCGGAGGTAATTGCTGACGCGCACCTAAATAAATTGCTAGTAACCCAAAGCAAATCAAAAAACGAAACCAACTGAGAGTATAAATATCAACTGCTTTTAGTGTTAAGGTTAGGGCAATAGGTTCAAGCCCCCACGTAAACACCGTGATAATTGTTAAAAATAACCCTAAACGCCATCTACCGGAAGTATGATGTAATGAAATTTTATTCATTAAAGTTTATTTTTTAAATGCAGAGAGCGCAAAGATTCTAAAAATACTTTTCTAGTCTACCTCTATCACACATGAAAAGTTTATCAAATCTTCCTATGCGCTCCCTTGCGCCTCCTTTTGCGCCCTCTGCGTTAAAAATTCAACCTTCCAACATCCCCAATAAATCTTCCTCACTCAATTGCTTAACTCCCAACTCTTGCGCCTTATCCAACTTAGAACCAGCATCTTCACCCACAACTAAATAATCAGTTTTCGCACTCACAGAATTTGTCACCTTTCCCCCAGCTTTTTGAATTAAATCCTTAGCTTCATCCCGTTTTAAGGTTGGCAAAGTTCCAGTAACCACAAAAGTTTTACCTGCTAAAGATAACTTACCTGTTTGTTGTGGTTGTTCGTGACTCGCTAGTTGTAAACCAGCAGCGCGTAATCGTTCAATTAAACTTTGATTTGCTGGTACTTTAAACCATTGATTCACTGCATTAGCAATTTCAAAACCAATGCCATAAACTGATTCAATTTGAGGAGTAGTAGCTGCTGATAACTGTTCAACAGTACTAAATTTTTCTGTTAATAATTGAGCATTGACACTGCCAATGTGACGAATGCCTAAACCATATAATACCCTTGACCAAGGTTGGGTTTTAGAATGTGCGATCGCATCGACTAATTTTTGTGCTAACTTAGTACCCATCCTGTCTAAAGTAGTGAGCTTTTCCACAGTTAAATCATACAAATCTGCAACTGAATGCACCACACCTTTATCTAATAACTGATGCACCAGTTTTTCACCCATCCCGTTAATATCTAAAGCATCCCGACTTACCCAATGTTCCAACGCACCTTTTAAAATAGCGGGACAAGAAGCATTTACACATCGAGTTACCGCTTCATTTGCAGGTTTAATCACAGGTTGACTGCATACCGGACAATGGGAAGGAATATAAAAAGGTTGTGTTCCCTCTGGGCGCAATTCTGGTAAAACGCGCACCACTTCGGGAATAATTTCCCCTGCTTTTCGCACAATTACAGTATCCCCAATACGGATATCTAATTGAGCAATGCGATCGCTATTATGTAAAGTAGCTCTTTGTACAGTCGTCCCTGCTAATTCTACGGGGTGTAAATGTGCAAGCGGAGTCAATGCCCCAGTACGCCCAACATTAACAATAATATTTTCTACCCGCGTTGGTACTTCTTCGGCTGGATATTTTAACGCCACCGCCCAACGGGGAAACTTTTGCGTAAATCCTAATTGTTCTTGTAACTTAAAAGAATTAATTTTTACTACTACCCCATCAGTCATATAGGGTAGATTTAATCTGCCAGTATTCCACTCATCATAATAAGCTTGCACATCTTCTAAAGATTTACACAGTACACGGTTAGGATTAACTCGAAAACCCATTTTTTGTAGTAATTCCAACGCTTCCCACTGCGTTTGTGCTACCTCAACATCATCTTTACCAGGAATTTGTAACGTATAAGCAAAGAAATCTAACCGCCGTTTTGCTACCACCTTAGAATCTAATTGTCGCAAAGTTCCGGCTGCGGCATTACGAGGGTTAGCAAATTGTGTTTCTCCTGCTTGCTGTCTTTCTTGATTAATTTGTTGAAATACCTCTAACGCTAAAAACGCCTCACCCCGTACTTCTACTAATTTTGGCGGCGTTTCTAAATTCAGGCGTAAAGGAATAGAACGAATTGTCCGCACATTTTGGGTGATATCTTCCCCAGAAATACCATCACCCCGCGTTGTACCTCTAACTAAAATACCATTCTCATAGCTGAGTGCGATCGCATTCCCATCAATTTTTAACTCACATATATATAGTGGCGCATCCGGTGATACTTCTCCACTCCCCGAAACTCGCTGCCAACGTTCCTGCCATTTGGTAAACTCAGCAATATTAAAGGCATTTTCCAAACTATATAGAGGAATATTATGCCGCACCGAGTTAAACCCAGACGCAGGTTTTTCTCCCACCCGTTGCGTCGGACTATCTGGCGTAATTAATTCTGGATACTGATTTTCTAAATCTTGTAATTCCCGATAGAGCCTATCATAAACTGCATCCTCCATAGTCGGAGCATCCAAAACATAATAAGCATAACTTGCTGCTTGGATATTCTTCCTGAGTTGTTCAACTCGCTGTTTAACTTCAGGTGTTACGGATGCCACAGAGATTACTCCTTAAGTTTATTATGTGCGATCGCCCTCATCCCTCCAATAGTCGCTCAACTTTTATCCAGATTATTCTCCCCCTCCCTGTTAACGGGGAGGGGGTTGGGGGTGGGGTTTCACAACTTAATTTTATTAATATCCTTAACTATCCTTCCAATCTTCCACCTCGTACAGAAAACGAGTTCCTCCCACCAATTTTCGATTAGCTGAAGTACTCTGCACAAATACTATATATTTCTCCAAATTACTGGGTTTGAGTCGCACACTAGAACCTGCTGGTAAACCCAACATTTCCCTCGCTGCTGCACCTTCAAACAAATCACCAGTTTTCCTATCCATCAAAATAATTTCTTTATGCCCTTGGATAGTTTCTGTTTTAGTAAATTCATAGAAACCCCTCCCAACTTTAAAAGTTAAACCATTTTCTAATACAAAAGCCTTAATCGAAATATCATTATCTACCTCCAAAACCTGAAACCGTCCAGGTGTAACAGCCCGCAAATCTGTTTCACCATAATCCTCTACTGCTTCCCGTTGCAGCATCGTACTAAAAATTTTATTTAAACCACGGCTCATCCGCCCTTGTTCAACAACTTCTTGTTCATAAGCTTGCAGTTGTTCTTCAGAAGATTGTTGATAACAAACTGCCAAAAACAAATCAGTAATATACGAAAATTGGTCTAAATTCAGATGAAAACCACCAGACTTTTCTGCTAACTCCTTATAAAAGGGAGTAGCATGAGGGCGATTAAGAGCTTGAATACCATAGACTGTTACACCTAAATCAGATAACTTATCTACTTCTTTGCGCCAATTTAGCTTTTGCGGTGTTTGCGCTGGTGGATGGGGAATATCATCACCAATTAGCACTAAAGTTTTAGAATTAGCTGACTTCCAATCAAGAGATTGTGCTTCGTGCAATACCAACTCATAACATTCTGGCGCATCTCCCCCGCCAGTTGGTTCAACATTTTGCACAAAATTACAGATAGCATCTACATCACTTGATAAATCAAATTGCTTGGTTACATAAGTAGAACCTTCATCACAATAATCACCATGAGCAATAATTCCAATCCGAATATCAGGAATTTCTTTCATTAAGCGGGTAACAGTATTTTTAATGTTACGCCGTACTTGAGTAAGACAGGGATACATACTTCCAGTCGTATCAAAGCTGAAAACAACTTCAATTGTATTACTTGCCATAAAATCTCTGTTAAAACACTTATTGGTTTCATGTTTTTAATTTAATGTAAAACGCTGTACTTATGCTGTATTTTTTGTTAACAAATAATTAATCGTAATTAAAAATATTAAGTTTTACTACAAAAATTGTTAATTCTTCTTGTTGTATACGCAAAATTATCTTCTCGCTCCTGAACGGGAGAGTGTTAGGGGTGAAGTTTTATCTGAAAATTTATTTTATTCAGATAAAATTTTCATAAAGCGACCATTTTATTTTTATAAAAAATGATACTTTCAGTACCATTACTGAAGCATTGTTGGTATCATTTAATACAAAATTTAGCTATGTAAGTATTTTTACAAAAAATCTTACAAAAATATTAATTAAAAGACTAACAGTTTACGCCTATTCAGTAAAAACACTGGTATGTAAAATCTAGCAATTATTCGGTAGCGATTAACAGTTAATTAATTGATAAATAAGAAGAAGCTAATAATCCTTCTACCTTGATTTTCTACTTTAATAGTAAATTGGGTAAAGAATCTACACTCAAAACAACCTCATACTCAAAGCCATACCTTCGCAATCTATGTTAATTTCTAGCAACAAAATTAAGCATTCGCTCTTAACGCTAACAGCAGTATTAATTTCTACGATGAGTCCTGGGAATTCAGCTAATTCTGCTAATTTTGGTCAAAAAGAAGTAGAACAGAATAATTTTATTGCTGTAGCTATGCCTTTTCACGTTAATCGTTATCAACTGCTAATTTTAGAGCAGATGTCCAATCAACAAGCTTGCTGGAGTGAAAATGGTTATAGCCCGATTCAAGTTGAACCGTTACTATTAAACTTTGACTTTACTGGCATTTGTGGACGTAGTACAGATACTAATGGTTACTCCATCCGCAAATCAGGCGAAGATCTAGGTTGGCAGTATAACATTGAGATTGTTAAAGAAGGTGATGAACTGCTGCTATTAGGAACTCCAGTTCAAAGTCCTGATGCAACACCAATGCTTATCGGTAGAACTAATGGCATCACAGATGGTTTTGTCAAAATTAATTTAGAACCTGGTTGGCGGTTTACTAAAAGAACCTACAAGGATAAAACACTAGGACACATCTATCTGACTAACGACAATTAACAAACCTGCTAATTAGCTAGGTAAGGACTTACGCAGAACTGCTATAGATAGTAGGCGTAAGTCCTATGGGTAGAAATAAACCATCGCTCATCGGTAATTTATAATTAACTTGACAGTTACTTATATAACAAAGAATAATAGTAGATCGTCTGTCTACTCCTACTCGGATCAGGTTAAGACATTCCAAATGTTGAAAAAAGGCTTTGTATCAAGGCTGAAAGCTAAACCCTTTCATACTTCACACTTCACACCTTCTTTTCAGCTACCTGTACGGCAACTTCAAGGACTATCGAATGAGTTACGCAATTATTGAAACTGGCGGCAAACAACTGTGGGTCGAACCTGGTCGCTTTTATGATATCGAACTGCTGCCCGTAGAACCAGAAGCGAAAGTTTCCATTGACAAAGTATTTTTTGTTAAGCACAACGAAGATGTACATATAGGTCAACCGCTAGTAGAAGGCGCTACGGTTGAAGGTACGGTATTGCGCCACTTTAGGGGTCGTAAAGTCATCGTTTACAAGATGCAGCCCAAAAAGAAAACTCGCAAAAAACGCGGACACCGCCAAGAAATCACCCGCCTGATGATTAACTCCATTAGTCTGAATGGTGCAGTAATTGCCTCCCATGAAGAAACCTCTGCACCAGAGGCAACTGCTCAAACTGAGACAGAATAGAAGTAGTAAAAAAACTAGAGGAAACTATGGCTCATAAGAAAGGTACAGGTAGTACTCGTAACGGTCGTGATTCTAATGCCCAGAGACTAGGCGTTAAACGCTATGGTGGTCAAGTCGTTAGAGCAGGCAATATTTTGGTGCGTCAACGTGGCACTTCATTTCATCCTGGTAACAACGTTGGTTTAGGCAAAGACTACACTATATTTGCTTTAATTGATGGCATTGTGACCTTTGAGCAAAAAGCTAACAAGCGCAAACAAGTTAGCGTTTACCCTGTTGTTGCCCCTACGGAAACTGCCCCAGCAACAGAACCTGTAGCATCATAGGAATCTTACTCATCTCGAAGAGTAGTATTAGGGGCAGGGAATACCTTGCCCCTAAAATTTATCAATAGACCTCTCCAGCAAAGAATATATAGCAGTCAGCGTTCAGCTATCAGCATTCAGCTTTTTGATTTTCCTTGTATTGTCTTGTATTGTTTAGGTTTCGCTCCTACAAGTCGTCCTCAGCTATGCTGAAGAGTGCTATAGCGTCACGTTGGCGTAGCCTGAGCGCAAGGCATAGTGCAATTTCGCGTCTCTACAATGGTTTTATGTAACACACCTTTAATGTCTAAAGATATCTAATACAAAACCAATATTTGTTTTAACCCCTCTGGGTGTATTTTTAGGTTAGAAATACAAGTAAGCTAGATCTGATCAAAATTAATAACCATATTTTTAATCCTGCGAAAGACTAAAATGGGTGGTTGGTGTATAGAGGCTTTGGAACATGGGGAGTGAGATCAAAAAATATAACTTTTTTTTATATAAAAAACCTCTCATAAAAAAGCAATACATATTAGGTAAACTGGAAAAACTTAAATGTGTAGTATTTTTTAGTGGACTTGCGAGTTTTTCCAGCGCTCTTGGTATGATGTCAGCATTGTTACTTGCTGCTGCTCCCCTACAAAAAAATCAGTCTTCCTCACTATATAGTAACAATTACGGAAGCTATAATTCGCCAATTACATTTCAAGAACCAATTAATGTGTTGGTTTTAGGTATTGATAATTCAGGGCATCCCCACTCTAGTAAATTTACCCCATCAGAAGCAATATCTGGCAATAGTGATACTATCTTGCTATTGCGTATAATTCCGGCTACGCACCAAATTAATGTTTTATCTATTCCACGAGATACTAGAGTAAAACTCCCAGGAAAAAGTACTAACAAAATTAATGATGCTAATGCTAAAGGAGGAATTTATTTAGCGCAAAAAGCAGTTAGTAAATTGTTATCTGATATTCCTATTCACCGCTACGTTAGAGTTGATACCCAGGGTTTTATTAGTTTTGCCGATGCTTTAGGTGGAGTGGAAATTAATATCCCAAAACCAATGCGTTATGTAGACCAAACTCAAAAGCTCGATATTAACTTCTCTGCGGGAATTCAAAAACTCAATGGAAAACATTTACAGGAATATGTGCGCTTTCGTCATGATGATTTAGGAGATATTGGCAGGGTACAGAGACAAGAAGTAGTTTTAAAATCACTTCTAGAAAAATTTGTTCAGCCAACAACTTGGGGAAAGTTGCCCAAGCTGCTACAGGTGATTCAAGAGAATGTTGATACTGACATATCTCTGGGTGAAATGTTGGGTATTGCTCAGTTTTTAACCCATATTGATAAGCAACATATTAATGTACTTATGTTACCTGGTCGATTTAGCCGACCTAATGAATATACTCTTAGCTATTGGATTGCAGATACGGATAATACTGCTGCTATTTTAGCAGATTATTTTGATACTCGTAGCCGTAAAGTTGATGCTATTGAAGATTCTCCTGCCCACCTTAGTAACCTTAAACTAACAGTTGCCAATACTACAGATGAAGAAGAGCAGACAAAGCAAGTTTTAAGGCTACTTGAAAAGCAAGGATTTAAAAATAACTTGATCACAAAATCTGGAATTGATGCTGCAAATCAACCTAGTGTAAAAACTCTGATTATTGCTCAAAAAGGCAATTTGAAAGCTGCCAAAGCTGTTAAAAATGCTATAGGGATTGGAGAAATTCAAGTAGCATCAACAGGGGATATTAACTCTGATATTACAGTGGTCTTGGGAAGCGATTTTGCTGAGTCAAAAAAGAATAGTGTGAAAAAATTGCCAGGAATTTAATTTCCAAATGTAGAAACGTCTTACTTAATATAGGGGGATAAAGCTAATAAAAAATTAGCTCAATTTCGAGTTATAACCATAGCCAGATAGGTGAGTTTGTGTTTTAAAACCCTTGGGAAGCGTTGGCGTAGGAAAAAAGCTGACGGTACAGAATGCTATAAATTACGTGATTGCTTGCGGCTACAATACACTATTAAAAGAGTAAAAATAGCCATTCCTACAATGTATTTGAATGCTTCAGGAATTAGAGGGCTAGGCGATAAAAAACCTTCAATTGTACCAGCGATAATTAACATTGGTACAATTCCAAATACTAATTGAGATGCTTGTGTTCCATACAATTTTAGAGCATCCGCACGGCGATATTGACCTGGAAATAAAATTGCTCTAGCTAGTAGTAAACCAGCGCCACCTGCCAAAAAAATTGCTGGTAATTCTAGGGAACCGTGAGGAAATACAAACGCCCAAAATGGATATGCGAGATGATTTTGACCAACTAAGGTAGCAATAGCACCAATACTTAGCCCGTTGTATACCAATAAAAATATGGTATATGCTCCAGCCGTAATGCCACCCGCGATCGCACCAAATGCTACTGATAAATTATTAACCATAATGCTACTGGATGCTAGAGGCTCAATACCAACAATTGACCCCATCCACAATTTATGATCATCTCTAACCATTACAATTAATTCTTTTGGTACAACCAGCGACAAAAAAACTGGATCTCGCCACGCATACCACCAAGCAGCGATCGCACCTAATAAAAATAGTATCGTAGCAGCCGCAATATAGCCGATTGTCTCTTGCACTATTGCGGGAAACCCCCAGCGATAAAAATCCACTACCGCTTGCCATTCCTGACGGCGTGAACCTTGGTAAATTTGGTTATAGGCGCGAGATGTCAAAATTTGTAAATCTTGGATTAAAGTGTTACCTACTTTATGAGTGCGCCCACGCGCAAGATCTGCTGATACAGAGCGATACAAACTAGCTAATTCCTTAATCTCTACCGCACTAAGAGACTTTAACCCTTTTTTTTCAACTTGTTTTAATAAAGCATCAAGGCGCTTCCAGTTAGGTTCTCGCCGCGCTATCCAACGTTGAATATTCATAAAATTTTTGGGGTTATTTGCCTAACGTAACTTAAGATATCTTCAACCAGATTGCTCTAATATGAACGGCTAATTTTAGATATGTATCAAGGTCAAAGTCCCCAAAACCCAATCAAACCAATGACTATTGGCAATGTTGTGAGTACAGCTATTGCTCTCTATCGCTCTCATTTAAAAACTTATTTTCAACTAGCTTTATTAGCTTCAGTATGGTTTATAGTTCCCATTTATGGCTGGGCAAAATACTTTGCTATCTCTGGAATGATTTCACGTTTAGCTTTTAAAGAATTAATTAATCAACCTGAAAGTGTTAGTGATGCCACTGAAAGTCTTAAACCTCGCCTCTGGTCATTTCTAAGGGTTGCTTTGGAAGTTAGTATTTTCTTATTTTTGATTTATATAGGGTTAGTATTTATAGGCTCTATAGCAGCTATGATGATTGGCGGAATATTAGGATTGATATTAGGGGCAGTATTTAATAATCCAGTTTTGACTGGAGTTTTGTTCGTAATTTTGGCTATTGCTGGTATTGTTGGGTTTATTTTTGCGATAACTTGGTTTATTTCTAGGTGGATAATAGCTGAAGTGCCTTTATCAATTGAAGAAATAAATGGTAAACAAAGTATCCAAAGAAGCTGGAATTTAACCAAGTCATCTGTGATTCGCATCCGAGGTGTAGTGATTATTGCTTTTTTAGTAACGCTTCCAATGATTATTTTGACTGGCTATGCTCCTCAAATATTTTTAATCTCTATTGAAGAAGGTTCTTCACTCTACTGGCTGGTTTATTTGATTTCTTTCGGATTAAGTGTGGTAGGTGGAGCTTTTTTAATGCCATTTTGGCAAACTACCAAAGCAGTTTTATACTACGATCTCCGTAGTCGCCGTGAGGGGTTAGATTTACAGTTGCGCGATCGCCCAATTTAATAATTATCAGTTCATACCTGGAAGTAATGAATTATTTTAATAGAGTTACCGTTCAGACTCCAGAAAGTGTAGAACTTGAATTCACATTAGCAGGTATTGGTAATCGTGCTTATGCCTTGCTAATTGACTATATTGTTTTAGGCTTAACTATAGTCTTATTCTGGCTCGCTTGGGCTATCTTTAGTTTTGGGCTAATTGATGTATTAACGACACAGTTTGGCAATAGCCGTAGTATAGAATTGTGGTTAATCGCGATCGCGATCCTGCTCAACTTCTTTATTTACATGGGTTATTTTGTGTTTTTTGAGGTGTTGTGGCAAGGACAAACACCTGGAAAACGCTATACCAAAATTCGGGTAATTAGGGATGATGGTCGTCGAGTTAGTATTCAACAAGCTACACTCAGAACGCTGCTACGACTAATTGATGACACCCTATTTATAGGTGCTTTTTTAATTATGTTGGGGCGACAGGAAAAGCGTTTAGGAGACTGGGCGGCAGGAACTATTGTTATTCAAGAAGAATATCTAGTCGCCGCTACCAACTTCCCAATTTCTCAACAAGCGCAAGAGTTAGCAACTCAATTACCAGAAATAGCAAACTTATCCCAGTTATTACCTGATGACTTTGCTGGCATTCGTGAGTTTTTGCAGCGTCGCCAAGGAATGACTTCTCAAGCTAAAGCTGACTTGAGTTTACAACTAGCCCGTCAAATCAAAACGATTATTTCCTTAGAAAAATTACCCGCACCTTTCACACCAGAAGTATTTCTAGAAGCTGTATACATTGCTTATCAATTATCAACTAACAACGATAATTGATAATTGATTCTTAGCCACCAAAACCTGGAATCAAACCACTGCTAAGGCGCTTAACTGCTTTACCAGCAACATCCGAGTAACGCAATTCTCCACACTGGATTTTAGCCATAGTGTTAGTGGCGCGGGGCATCTTGACACCAACTTTGTAACCAATTTTAGGAAACTGATAGAATGCCCCAGCTATCCGTTGCGCCCACTTCATATCAGCGCCCCATTCATTGTTCATTACCTCAGTATATTTTTCTAGGGCATTGCGATCGCCACTTAAAGCCTGATGAATTGCTTCAGATGCCTTTAAACCACTAAACATCGAAGGGCGAATACCTTCTGCCGTAAACGGATCAACTACACAAGCAGCTTCGCCAGCTAAAACAGCATTTTGTGTATGCAGTTTTTGTTCGCCATCCCACAAACATAGAGGATGCCCATACTGCTTATTGGTGTTGATATCAACACCAAACATCTTGTTGCTATATTCAGTCAGAATTTTTTTAAAATCTTGCCCTTCATTGCCTCTAAATGTTCCAATACCGATAGAATAGCCATCTGCTTTTGGAAAGTTCCAGATATAGCCATTTTTCACCATGCCAAACTCAAAGTGAACAACTGGGCTAATACCTGCTGGCGACGGTGTTTCTACCTCCAATGCTGCACTTAGCCTGCGTTTGCGTTCTTTAAAACCTAGCAACTTTGCCATTGGCCCCTTAGCGCCATCTGCAGCAATTACATAACGACCTGCAACTGCACCATTCGCTGTATTTACCTGCCAGTGGTCACTCTTGAACTCAATACCTGTGACTTCTGTACTGTCGCGCAGTTCAGCGCCCTGTTTTTGTGCTTGTTGGATAATAAAGTGGTCAAAAATATCCCGCCGTACCATCCAAATTGGTTCTTTGGTTTCCAGTTTTACTTGTACTGGATCTTCCATGTTCCATGTGTAGCGAATTACATCTGCTTTCACAGAAATAGCGGGGCTAAAGTCAAAGTCAAACCACTCAGCAACAAGAGGAGATACCCCACCACCACAGGGTTTATATCGAGGTAAAGCTTCTTTTTCTATAACTACAACAGAATGCCCCTGTTTAGCCAAATGATACGCAGCAGTTCCGCCTGCTGGCCCAGCACCAACAATAATGCAATCAAACATCATGCTTAAAAGTTTTAGTTTATCAAGGTTAGACTATCAGGCAATAGCACTACTAGCAAACCTGATCGGGTTTACTTAGAGCTATATATAGAAATTACGCCTTCCCAGCACAGCATCAGGATTTGTCGGGCGATGGCACGATGGGGACGTTGACAGAAAAAGTTGATCAGTTTTGCTGTTAACTTCTTGTAGCTTAAACAGATTGGTATTACCACTTTCTTAGCAAACTATTAAGTAGGTGGGCATAAATAAACGTATAATGATTTTCCCAATCACCAGTCCCCAGTTCCCAGTCATCGCAGGTAACGTTTAATTTCACCCACATACTTACACTAAAAAGCGATGCACTTATGTACATCGCCTTTTATCTTTTCGGGAAAGACGCACCCATTAATTCTTCCTTATTTAAGCGCTGAATAAATCTTTGCGCTTATTATTAAACATAATTTTTTAAAACAACAGCAACATTCAGACTAGACTCGCTAAGGGATTTTCATTAATTGGCTGCTCAGATGCAGAGTTGCACTAACTTTAGGAGTTGAGTGGCATCGCTCCCTATCTACTAGCTTAGAAAATATCAGCCTTCTTGTTGATGCTGCTGTTGTTGTTTAATGAGACAGATGTTAGGTTAAACAGCGTTTTTTACCTCTTAACTAAACATTTAACTTCGCTGTAGTAATCTGTCAGAGAAGCTGGTTAGCTTCAATTTCTAATTTAGCACTCTAGCTTAAAAATCACCGAAACTGCAAATAAAGTTCACAATCGGATAGCAAATGTTCTTAATATTATGCAATCAAATTAACTATCGAGTCCTGAAATAGCCTAATTTAGTTAGCTTAATTTGATAAAAACTCAGTTTAATTTCCCTTTATAAAACTACAAATATTAATTGTGAAACTTTTACTAACCCTGGTAATCATACTCGCTATCACTGCAACAAATAAAAAGTTGAATTTTCTTGTTTTAGGAAAGGGTGCATCAAGAGATTTGATAGTTGGCTACTAAATCCTTACATACAACCTTTCCCAATAGCCTTAGTGCATAAAGTGGCGAATACCAGTAAATACCATTACTAAACCAAGTTCATTCGCCGCTTTAATTGAATCTTGGTCGCGTAAACTACCTCCAGGCTGGACAATAGCCGCAATGCCAGCCGCCGCCGCAGTGCGTACAGAATCATCAAATGGGAAAAACCCATCACTGGCAAGAATAGCGCCCTTAGCTTGCTCAGAGGCTTGTTCTAAGGCGATTTTAACTGAGCCTACACGATTCATTTGACCAGCACCAACACCTAACGTAGTGCGATCGCCACTCACGACAATAGCGTTCGATTTAACGTGCTTACAAACCTTCCAAGCAAACGCTAATTCGGCTAACTGATCTGCTGTGGGTTGCTTCTCACTCACAACCTGCCATTGGTTAGTATCTTCGACAACATCATCGGAAGCTTGAACTAAAAAACCACCTGCAATAGCTTTAACCGTTTGCGATGCCCCAGTCGCTAAATCTGGCAAAATTAATACTCGTAGATTAGACTTAGCACTCAAAATTTCTTGGGCTTCTGGTTCGCAACCTGGCGCAACCACACATTCCAAAAATACCTTAGTCAAAGCCGTTGCTGTCGAAGCATCTATAGGACGGTTTAAAGCAACAATTCCACCAAAAGCAGAAACAGAGTCAGCATTAAAAGCTTTTTCATAAGCTTCTGACAAGCTATCTCCTAAAGCCGTCCCGCAGGGATTAGTGTGTTTAATAATTGTGGCGGCTGGGGTATCGTTAAATTCAACAATAATCCGCCTTGCTGCCTCTAAATCAACCAAGTTGTTATAACTTAGTTCTTTACCTTGCAGTTTCGTAGCAGCAGCCCAACCACTTTGAACTGTACCAGTTTGATACCAAACTGCGGGTTGATGGGGATTTTCGCCATAACGTAGGGTTTGCAACTGTTGCCCTGAAACTGTCAATCTCTGCGGTAAATCACTACTTGCTGACTCTTGGTTGCTTAAATAAGTAGCGATCGCTTGATCGTAAGAAGCTGTATGGGAAAATGCTTGTAGAGCAGCAGCTTGCCTAAATTCTAAAGATGCTTCCCCGCCACGCTGACGCAATTCCTCTAAATAACCATCGTACTGATTTGGATTGCATAAAACCGTTAAGTGGGCGTAATTCTTTGCCGAAGCTCTTAACATAGCAGGGCCACCAATGTCAATCTGCTCAATAGCTTCTGGTAAAGTCACCCCTGATTTCGCGATCGTTTGCTCAAACTGATAAAGATTCACCACAACTAAATCAATCGGGCGAATTTGATGATGTTCCAAATCTGTAACATCCTGCGGTAAATCCCGTCTTGCCAAAATACCGCCATGAATTCGCGGATGTAGCGTTTTGACTCTTCCACCCAAAATTTCTGGAAATCCGGTGTAATCAGAAACTTTTGTAACTGGTAATCCAGCATCTTTTAGTGCTTGGGCAGTTCCACCACTGCTGATCAGATCAAACTCAAATTCTTCAACCAACTTACGGGCTAAATCAATTAGCCCAGTTTTATCAGATACACTCAGCAGTGCCAAACGCGCCATGAATCAGAAGTCTCCCTTATCCGCAAATAACAAAAATTAGCAATCAGCCTTTCTCAGAATAAAAGCGATCGCACTGTTGGGCTAGATATTAGCCCTAAAAAATTAACCTTGCCCTCACAAATAGTTAGGACAAGGTTAGTGATTGCTATCACAACATTCAACGGTTGAATAGTTGTAATTGCCTGTTGCCTCTAAATTAACTAATTACTAGAGACCTTGGAGCAGCGGTAAATTGCTAATTAGCAAATAAGCAAACCCAGCGCCACCAATTCCACCAATCAAAAATCCAGTTGTAAACTCGTTCCAGCCTTCTTGAGTGGAGAGTACACTTGGTGGATTGGGGGTAGTGATAGTCGTAGTGGGTTGTGGTGGATTGCTACTAGCGTAGAGAGATAAGCCGATGGTCAAAATGATTAGCAAACCAACGGTTGCGAGTAAACCCGCTAGATTAGCTACATCAGTATCACGCAGGGGGCCTAGCTTGGCAAAAGGGCCAATTAGCCAGTAGCCGTGAGCCATACCAATTTCTAGCCCTCGGCGCTGTGGAGACAAACCTTTGCGATACGCAGGTAAGTTATTGATGAAAGATTTTGTGAAATCGGAAGAATTAATTGGGGTAGCTAAATTCCCAACTTGGTTGTCACCAGCTTCATGAACAACTTCTTGATTTCTGGGATCGCCTGGGCGATTTTTCGATTCGCTGATTGCTTGTACCTGTACCATAATTTTCTTCACCCTTAGATGAAATATTGTTGTGTACTATCAAAGGTTTAAAACTAGGAATGCCCCAATAGATGATTAGGGGCTTTTTTCTAAGTATGCCAAACCTTATACAGTTCTACGGTAGGGGATGGAATAGCAGGTCTGGGAAATAGTAGATAAAGTAAGCCAAAAGAACGGCTTGCACGGATAACCATACTATTCCCAAAATGGAAGAAGTAGAAAGAAATTTGAGGAAATCTGACATGAGTTATTCTCCTTACAAAATCAAGGATACTAGCCAGCTAGCGTGGTGAGATAGGGATCTCGTTTTCTTTAGCGGTCAATTCACCTGTAAGCAATTCTCTGATTGCAGCTAAAGGCCAAGTGAAGCCAGAGAGCATAAACCCGACGGCGCGAGGCACATCAATGTGAATTTCTTTGTCTTCTGGGTTAGCTTCTTTCTTAGTTGATTGCAGATAAGCGCGACCAACCCAACCAATCCAGCCAGCAATGTATAGGAACAGAATGCCAGGGATTAAAAAGTCACCAGCACGATCGAGACGACCATCTACAACCAAGTGGGGTAACCCTTCAGGGCCACAAAGCGCTTGAGAATAACGCTCAAAGCGTTTTGGTCCTGACTCAGGGTCAAAGTTGGTTTTACGGGCGTTTGTCGCACGCTGCTGGAAAGCAGGGGACTCACTACAGGGTACTAAACCAGCTACATTATCAGCAGAAGCGGCTGGGGCAAAGTTCAGCCATATAGAAATGGCAAAAATTACAGCCAACAATCGTCGCATCGGATTATTTCCTTTTGTAACGAGATCAATGCTTTTTATACTAAACACAATCAGTGTTTGTACATCAGCAATTTTATGTATCGATAAATTAAAGTAGCAGTGAATGGTTACCGTTTTAGCAATTGAAACAAGTTGTGACGAAACTGCCGTAGCAGTTGTAAAGAATCGTCAAGTTTTGAGTAGTATTGTTGCATCTCAAATCTCAATCCATCAACAATATGGTGGTGTAGTACCGGAAGTAGCTTCGCGAAAACACCTAGAAACAATTAATTTTGCGATCGCTCAAGCACTAGATGAAGCAGATCTAGATTGGTCAGGAATTGACGGCATTGCAGCCACTTGTGCGCCTGGATTAGTCGGGGCATTATTAGTTGGTTTAACTGCCGCTAAAACCCTAGCGATCGTTCACCAGAAACCATTTATCGGTGTTCATCATCTAGAAGGACACATTTATGCTTCTTATCTAAGTGATCCAGAATTAACCCCACCTTTTTTGTGTTTGTTGGTTTCTGGCGGTCATACCAGTCTGATTTATGTCAAAGATTGTGGTGTATATGAAAACTTAGGAGAAACTCGCGATGACGCGGCTGGCGAAGCCTTTGATAAAGTGGCACGGTTGTTAAATCTGAGTTATCCAGGTGGCCCCATAATTGACAAACTAGCGCAACAGGGAAATCCACAGACTTTTCCCTTACCAGAAGGTAATATTTCTCTTCCAGGTGGCGGGTATCATCCCTATGACTCTAGTTTTAGTGGCTTAAAGACAGCAGTACTGCGATTAGTGCAAAAACTGCAACAGGATAGTAGCGAACCGCTACCAGTGAATGATATAGCGGCGAGTTTTCAAGCAAGCGTAGCGCGATCGCTAACCAAACGTGCGATCGCCTGTGCCTTAGACTACGGTCTTAACACCATTGCTATTGGTGGAGGTGTCGCAGCCAATAGTGAACTCCGCAAACAGCTACAACAAGCCGCTACTAAGCATAATTTGCAAGTGCTATTCCCCCCTCTGAAATTCTGCACCGATAACGCCGCCATGATTGGCTGTGCCGCCGCAGAGCATTTAAATCGAGGTCATACATCCCCTTTAACACTAGGAACCCAATCTCGCCTTGCTTTGGCTAATGTGATGGAAATTTACAAGCACTAAAAGCGTAGCGAACTAGACAATCAAACTACATATAGAGCGATCGCAATTGTTAACTTCATCTGTAGTGCGGGCATCTTGCCCGCGTGTCGTACTTATTAATCGCTAATTGCTAAACGCTTAAATTAACAGCTTACGGATTTGAGCCGCCACTTCCTTTGGTTGCTCCAACATTGCTAAGTGTCCACATTCAGCTATTTCTATGACATTATCTCCACAATCTTGAAACAATGTGTGAAAACTAGCTAAATGCCTAACATACTTCGGCTCCATCACCGTATCCTGAGCGCCAGTAATAAAATAAACAGGTTGTTCCAAGCACGATACCACCTGGGGTAAACGGTTGACCTCAACTTCAGTTGTAGAATCTAGTAAAGTGCCTAAAGCTGCCTCTGGGTGAGCCACCACAAAATCAATTAACCGTTGACGACCCCAACAGCGAGCAATCGGACGTGCAACATTTGCCCGTGTAAACAACACATCAATCCCAGGCATATAGCACAACCATCGCGGACGGTGTTTCAAAAACTGTTGACCAGCAGATCTAAACTTTTCAAATGCTTCTTTTAGATAAATACCACCACCAGCATTTAAGCAGATCACACCCTTAACTTTGTCTGTCAGTTGAGATGCCCCCCATAACGCAATACTGCCGCCCAAAGAGTGACCAACTAACCAAGCACTGGAAATATTAAGCTTTTCTAATAAAACCCCCAAGTCTTCCGCATAAGCTGCGGGCGTATATCTTGAAGTCAAAATATCATTAATACTTGCTGCTGATACTGCACTATCAGTAAGAGTATCTAAGCTGCCATTAGCAATACGGCAATTATTTTTAGGTTGAGAATCGCCAAAGCCACGCAAATCATAAACAAGGCACTGATAATCTGGTGATAACTCGTCAACTAGCGGTTGCCAATACCTGCGACTTAAAAGCCAGCCATGAATGAAAACTAGGACATCAGGGTATCTAGTGGGAGTTGTCAAATCGTAAGTATGCGGAACTCCCAGAATATCTATGGTTGCCATATTTTCATCTTACGCCTCTAAGTTCTGCGAAGGCTCTTACTGATTAACTGTTAGCTTCTGTAACTTTTGTATACTTCCAGCTTTTTTAGGGCAGGCATTGATTAAAGCAATCAGTGAAACTTTCTCACCACCAATTTTTAATTACTAACTACTAAAAGCGCCGACCTAGTAACCTCTGTCGCACACCTTCCGCAATTTTTTGTCCCAAATAATCGGGAATTAAGCTTTCGTTTGGCCCTAGTAGATAAAGAATTAAGCGAGTGCGCCCGCGCCATACTAGCAAATTAGCATTGACAACCAGTAAATCCTCTTGCCAAATAGCATACATCACCTTATAAAACAAACCTGGCTGGTTGTCTGCTTCAATCAAAAGCGCTGGTAGGTGGAAGACTGGATCAACATAAAACTCTGTTTCTACTTGTTCTAAGCCAGCATCTAAATTAAATTCTACTGCTAACATCTCTTCAACTTCAAAGCGTCCTGCCAAAGCTTCCCGAATCGCTCGACAGACATTATCCGCAGTTTTTTCTGTCAGTGCTTTGCTACCGCGAGAGATCACCAATTTGATAAATACCAGCATCGGCGGGCGGATCTGACCATATAAGCTCAGGCTATGGATTGTCAGTCCATAAGCAGCCAAAACCCCAAAAATATCGCTCAACAGAAACGACTGGTTACGGTAAGCAAAATTTAAGGCGCTCTTACTTCCTTCTGGTTTAAGCTCAATGACTACTCGTCTGGTTTTGTAGAGACGATATGCCAGCCTAAGATTTTGTAACTGAATTTCATTACTAACAAACTGCTCATAGAATTGAGGGAACGCTCGGTTAAAGCGCTTGAGTAGTTCTTGTGTGGATAATTTTAAACCAGATGCCATATTTGAGGTAAGACTCGCTTGCCAGGTGAAAAGCCGATCTGGAGATGCAGCAAAGTGCAGTTCATGCTCCTGACCTGCTCTTTTGGTTAATCTCTCACAAAAATTCCTAAAAATTTACCTAAAATCTAGTCTCAAGAGCAAACTCTATTATGACTTCTGACAAGTGTAAGTTACATTAAGTGCGATCAGATTCCACTAGGGATTGATCATATTTTTGTGTCATTACAACTTGTATTTCTTTTGTTTTTAACTATTGTTTACCTACTTCTATAGTCACATTATTATAGGCGTAGTGGCACATTGACAACTAAAAACTCTTAACTAAACATTAGGGGTTTGCTAACAAATATATACGGCTCTAGCCAAACAAGCGATAACTATGCGAGGGTTGTAGCCGTTTATAGGTATTGGCGTAAAAATCTTTCCTATCAGATAGTGCAAAGAACTAAAGTGGATCGGAAGTAGCGCTTGGAGCTAATGCACGCTTGGGCAGGCAAACAGAGGATAGGACAACGAAAATATGTTGACAGCGCACTCTAGTTGGAATTTTGAACTAGACCGAAGTATGTTAGTTAGAGTAGTTACACCCTATAGCCCCCAGTAAATGCGAATGTTTAGCTTTATACATCCCGATTTTTGGGAAGCTAATACATAATGGTGTTATCATTAGAAAAGTTAAGATTAAGTAGCCGACCATTGGGTACGGGAGAACATTAAATACCTTAGCCACACCTGCATGGTTTTTTGGAAAAGTTTGTTTAATACTTCTGACACTGCTTCTACCTCAAAGACGACAGTAGAGGGCGATCCTATAGAAGGCACGGCAGCTAATCGCGCCAACACTGGTTCGCGTATTTTCTTCAGTACTGAGCGAGAACTAGATCTCTATGAGCTAGAAGAATTGTGTGATGCTGTAGGTTGGTCTAGACGACCGTTGCGTAAAGTCAAAAAAGCTTTGCAGTTCAGTTTTCTGGTAGTTTCTATGTGGGAAGAGCGGGGAGCTAAACGTAGGATAATTGGTTTTGCCCGTGCTACCTCTGACCATGCCTTTAATGCCACGATCTGGGATGTAGTCGTTCATCCAGATTTTCAGAGTAAGGGTTTGGGTAAGGCAATGATGAAATACATGATTAAGAAACTCCGCGCTGAAGATATTAGCAACATTACTTTATTTGCAGATCCTCACGTAGTCAATTTCTACGGCGGGTTGGGGTTCTTAGCTGATCCAGAAGGAATAAAAGGAATGTTTTGGTATCCAGAATAACTTTATTACCAAAAGTATGTTATGCTATAAAAGCAAGTAACGGGATGTAGCGCAGCTTGGTAGCGCGCCTGCTTTGGGAGCAGGATGCCGCAGGTTCAAATCCTGTCATCCCGATTAAAAACAAGCCAATATCTATATTTGGGGTAGCCCTTAGTCGATTCTTAGTAGAAGTCGATGGCTACCTCAAAGTGTTCTTGGCTCATTTTGGTGTGTTTCCTGTTCTTTCAACTGTTCGACCATAAAACTGAGACGTAGCCGCTTAGAAGACCCCTATTCTAGTAGGGTTGCATAATAGCACAGACGAATAAATACCAAGAGTGCTATGAATCAACCCCTTAACTCAGGAATCAGCCTTACTATCTCATCACATCAAAATCCCCAGGGGTTGAAGTATCAATTATTAACTATTGAGTTAACGCGCAAAGACCGGATTATTTACCCTGAAGATTTAACGGATTTGGAACTGCCAAGGGGAATTGATACGACGGGGGGTGTGGTGATTTCTGGTCGCGCTCCTGTATGGTTATACGGTTATTTAATCCATGAGTTACACCCGACTGCTTGGGTGGGTTGCTATGAACCGCGTATGCACTCTGCGGTGGTTGTGGCTACTCATAGCCGTTTGGCGAAAATTGGGCAGGTAATTCCTTTAGAAGAATTACAAAATGATTTACTCTGTCCAGCGTTAATGATTGTGGGGCCGCCTGATAGTGGCAAAAGTGTATTGTCTCATGCTTTGTTTCAAGAGTTGGTGAAAGTTGACCCGAATGTGTATTTGCAACGCGCAAATTGGGATGGGGAGGGAAATTATGTTTTAGAGGTATTTAGTAATCAAGAAAATTTTAAGCTGACGAATAGAGGTAATTTAACTGAGGAGTTTTTTCCCTACCATGCTCAATCAATTTTACAATTGCGGCGGCAAAAGTCTTTGGTGATTGTTGATGTGGGGGGAATGGTACAACCGGAAAAGCAACCGATTTTAGAGGCTTGTTCCCATTATTTAATTATTAGTTCTAATGACGATGCGATCGCACATTGGCATGAGTTTTGTCACGACAGGGGAAATTTAACGCCTGTGGCGGTAATTCATAGCACTTTAAATGAGTGCGAAGTTATCCATCAGCAGCAACCTTATTTAGAGATTACCTGCGGTGCTTGGATATGTGGGCAAGCGAGGTCTGTGCCACTTTTATTGTTGCAGCGACTTAAAGAACTTGTTAGCGGTTAGCTGATGGTTAAATAGGTAAGTAAGTGTAAATAAAGTATAAAGAAACCTAACCCCCCCTGCCCCCTTCCCTACTAGGGAAGGGGGAGAAATGTTGAGCAATTTTATAAGTGTTTTAGCATGAGTTTATATCATTCTTGTTAACAAGAATATAGGATAAGTCTTAGCCCCTCTCCTTGTAGGAGAGGGGTTGGGGAGAGGTTAGTATTAAACAATTATTGAATTAATTATTTTTGTATTCAGCTATCTGCACCGTTAGCTTTGATTAAGTTTAGAGGTTGTGTTGTTGTAGGTTGTGAATTTTTGGAATGATTTAAGGCTGCGCTGTTTGTTATCGGTGTAGTTTTGCATCGCTTGTTTTTAAGGTTATGAAAAAGGCGACTTAATGCAGTCGCCGCAAACAATGGTTTTCGGGATAGTAGAGAAAGCCGCAGAATGGTTTCCAACAAAGCGACTTAACGCAGTCGCCGCAAGAGCCAAAACACCAAGACTGGGGATATGTGGCAGACGTTTCCAACAAAGCGACTTAATGCAGTCGCCGCAAGCGATTGCCTGGAAACAAATTAGTCACGGTTCAACATCGGTTTCCAACAAAGCGACTTAACGCAGTCGCCGCAAGGAGCACTGGGAGTATGTAGCCAAGCAAGCCAATACGTTTCCAACAAAGCGACTTAACGCAGTCGCCGCAAAGGTTGCATTTAAAACCTTTACCCAGTATACCATCGAGAACCGATTTGCGTGGGACAGTAAATTTGTAGCTACAAATTAATCAAATTTTCAGCCATTTCGCCTATTTCTCGCAACGTAAAAAAACAATAAGCAATTGAACTTTCAGCGACACAACAGGCAAAAATCATTTATCTACGATCGCGCTTTGGGTGCGTAATTCCTCAACTCATAACCGATAACTAATTGGAATACGCCTCTTCCATAGCACAGTTATAGTAAATCAGATTCAATTGCAACACTTATTAAATATGACTCGATGACTAATTGCATCTACACAGCTATCACCTTTGCACCAGTGCAAGGATTTATTGAAAAATCCCGTAAGCTGCGAGATTTATACGGTAGTTCCTTTATTCTTTCCTATCTCGCACGCGCACTTTGCGAGGCGGCGGAAAAACAAGGTTTAAAGGTTGTTTCTCCTGCTTTAATTAACCTTACTCAAGGCACACCTAACCAAATAATTATTCAAGGTGCGTTTTCCCTGGGGGATACTACACAAGCATTTAACCATGCTTGGAAAAGTATAACTCGTACTTGCCGTGATTGGATTGAACAGCAAATTAAAACAGATTACCAATGGCAGAAAGATTGGAATTTCTGGACAAATCACGCTTGGGAATTCTTTTGGGCGCAGGGAAATTTGGGGGAAAGTATCAGCGATGTGCGTAAAAAGCTGAATGATACGAAAAGATCCCGCAATTGGGTGGGAATTAACTGGATGGGGGAAAGTTCAACTTTATCTGGTGCAGATGCGATCGCATATCCTAAAATGAGTCAAAGTATAAATCCGGCTAAAGTTAATTTAAGTGAACAAACAGCAGAAATTCGCCAGTTTTATACCCAACTCAATCAAATTAAAGTATTAGGGGAAGCTTTTGTTGATCCGACTGAACAATTAAGTATTCCTGAATTAATTAAACGGCTGATTACTTATCAAGCGATCGCATCTCAATTAAACCTCAAACCGGAACAACTTCCTAGTGTAGAAATTCCCCAAACTTTCCGCGATTTAAACCGCTTTGAAGAAAATCGCTGGACTGGTTGGTTTCAAGGCGATGGTGATAGTATTGGCAAATACTTAAAATCTTTGGCTAATTCCGATAAAACTGAGACTGATGTATTAAACGAATTTAGCCATGCAATGATGACATGGGGAAAAAACTTACCTAGTAAATTACCTTATTCTAACCACCGCGACGGCAGAATTATCTATGCAGGTGGCGATGATTTCTTAGGTGTATTTTATCGCAACGCCCCAGACGCAAAACTCACAGCCGCAGAATGTTTGCAATGGTTTTATCAATTCCCGCAAGTGTGGGAACAACATCAACAACCTATTACAGTCAGTGTAGGTTTTGTGTGGGCAGGTGGGGGAGTTCCCCAAAGGGATATTTTGCAACATTGCCGAGAAGCTGAAAAATCAGCCAAAAACCAGGGACGCGATCGCATTGCCTTGCGGGTGTTATTTAATGGGGGTAATTATATTGAATGGGCTTGTCCCTGGTGGTTTCTGCAACCAGTATTATCAAGTTATCGCGATCGCAGTGGCGATCGCAACTGGACACATATATATAATGATGTCGCTGCCTTAGAATCTCGCCACGCTTTTCAAGGTAATCAAACTGATGTCGCTTTGGCGCTATTTGAAGTTTATTTTGGTGGTGAAAATCGCGCGAATTTAGAAGCTAATTTGTGGGACGTTGGCAGTAAAAAATGGATTTTAGCTAACTCGGCTGCTGAGTGTGAAAACGTCTGCAACACTCTCAATAACTGGATTATCAACCTTGCTAAAGTAGGTTTTCATTTATGTTCCAGTACCTAATAATTATTCAACCATTGGGATTACTTTATGGTAGTGCAGGGCGGTTTCTTTCCCCAGAGAATTTAGTCGGACGTTCCGGTGCTAACTTTCCCCCTAGTGCAACTACTTTATCAGGATTATACGCGGCTACCTATACGAAGGATGAACTGCAAAACTTACAATTAGCAGGGGCATTTTGGGCATATAATAATCAACCCCAAAACTTTTATGTGCCTACACCGTTTAATAGCTTGATTGAAAAAGGAAAAATCAAGCATAAATTAAACTGGGATGCCGATTTGCAACAGTGGTTAACCGCTAACAGGGAATCACCTACGGGTAAATTTGATAAAGGTAATAGTTGGGTATCTATTGCTAATTGGCAGCAACCTCAAGAAGTAGAAACTCATCCTTGGGATTATCTGCCGCATTTACATCCACGTTTAAAAATAGATGAACGCAAAGTTGATGCAGACAGCGAATTAGGCAGCTTGTTTTTAGAAAACGCTGTGCAAATGAATCCTGATACTTGTTTAATTTACCTAGCTAATCAACCGCTTGCTGATGGTTGGTATCGCTTTGGTGGCGAGGGACACTTGATTGATTTGAAATGCGTAGAAATAGCCGAATCTACCAAAAAATTGTTAAGTCAACCAGTAGGCGATCGCTTTGCTTTAATTACGTCTGCTGTTTGACGGGGTGACAACCCCGTCGAAACTCGCTCTGCGCGAAGCGCAGAGCATTGTATGGTAAAAAATATCGGTCTCGATTAGTGACCAAGACCGAAAAAGACATTATGTTACCTGAATTTTATCAAA